>Ga0316204_10005021_pt1 | contig 22649 bp, 25 predicted proteins | sample 6monrhotite_MG_2_FD_205661 | JGI IMG/M metagenome (GOLD analysis project Ga0316204, IMG submission 205661) | Microbial mat bacterial communities from mineral coupon in-situ incubated in ocean water Damariscotta River, Maine, United States -... | ecosystem: Environmental > Aquatic > Marine >... | reverse complement strand
TGGTGTTGGCCAGCTGGTTTTTTGTCCGCCCGCGCCCCTTAACTAAACGTTAGCTTCATAAGGACATAAAAACATGGAACTGTTAAACAAATCTGAATCAGAAATCCTTGAAGCGGTTACACCTATTACAAAGAGCATGGCTGATGCATGGAGCAATGATGACTATGAAAAATTTATAAGTTACTTCGAGGTAGAAAAAAAGGCTGCATTAAACCATGAGGCATTTACCAAACAAAGGTCATGGGTAGCAGAAGAACTCGGTACCTACTCACTAAATAGGCTTGATACTATTCATATAAATCCCAGTAATATAGTAATTACCTGGAAAGTCGACTTTGCTAATAGAGATGAACCAGGTTTAGGCATATATCGATTTAAAGAAGTTAATGGAAAACTTTTGGTATCAAGCTGTATTTATTTTCACTAACTAAAAAACTCACAAGGGATCCAAGTGATATGCAAAACAACATGCGCGCCTTAATTAGGTATTAACCGTAAAAAAGGAAGTCATATGTATTTAAATTTAAATAATGCTCTATCTTTCTATAACACTCAACTAAATACTTATTACACCCTTTGGGTTTTCTTTTTCACTGCAAGCATAGGTATTGCAGGCTTCTTGTATGGCAATGATATTGCCCGTGACAGCACAATAGTTAAGGCTTCTGCTAGCTTTATATATTTAATGTTAATACTTGGAAATCATCATGCTATTTCTACAACAGATAAAGTGTTAAAAGATATCAAATCAAATATTTTAAAAGCGAATAGAGAAAACAAAGACGCGTCTAAAGAGCTAAAGGTATCAATGAATGATGCAGTTAACAAACTGCAAGATAGCTCTATAAATATTACCGGTAGAGTTACAGCCTTAGTTAAAGATGGATTTTATTTAATAATGGTACTTACTGTTTTAATAGGCATTTGGGGGGCAGGCTACATTGTCAAATAAGGAATTAAGTTGAATATGTATGCACTCGTAATAGGTGTTGTTACAGCAGTAATAATTATTTGCTACATCAGGCGAAAAAAGCTGGAACCAGCACATCTACCCTATCCTATATTGCTAGCCACTTTCCCATTGTATTATTTTGCATTCGCCTTGTATGCAAGTGACTATGTGGCTTTGTATAAGGAAGTAGGCTTAGGTATTCCGTTTATTGCACTGGCTTATTTTGCTACACGGTCAAACAGAATATTATCTTCTTATATTGTAGCGCTTGGCTGTATTGCACATGCAGCTTATGATGTATTTCACAATATATTATTTATTAACCCAGGCACACCTGTTTGGTGGCTTGAATTTTGTGGATCAATTGACTTAATATTGGCTTGCTATTTAATTTACTTCGCCATTAAATCGCCAAACAAGGCGTTATCATAAAGGATAATCATGAATACTCCAATGACAAAAGGAATTCACCATTTGGGCCTAACCGTTTCCAGGTTAGAGGAAAGCGCTAATTTTTTCACTTCCCTACTGGGTTGGGAAGAAGTGCGAAAAAACAACGAATATCCCGCTATATTTGTTTCCGATGGAAGCATTATGCTTACGCTCTGGGAAACGAAAGAACCCCACCCAAGCCCATTCAATAAAAATAGAAACGTTGGACTACATCATGTTGCACTTCATGTACAAAGTAAAAACGAGCTTGACAGTATTTATAATCACTTAGTAAATAACAAAATAGAGATTGAGTTTGCCCCTGAACTTTTAAGCGATGGGCCCGCACAACATATGATGTGTTATGAACCTAGTGGTATTCGAGTAGAATTTATATGGCCGGGCATTTAGATTAGACGTGATGATTAAGCTTTAAACTAATTAATAATCACTCAATTTAAGCGCCATTATTAAATCCTCAATACATTAAGAGATAGCACTACTACTCAATAAAGCGACAACAACTAGATTTATCATTTAAAATAGTCAGATGAAAAAAATACTCGTCATTGGCTATGTTTGGCCTGAACCCAATTCATCTGCCGCCGGTAGCCATATGCTATCGATTCTTCGCCTCTATCGCATGCAAAACTGGCAAGTCGAGTTTGCCACTCCGGCACAGGCCACCGAGCATATGATTGATTTAGCGGATGAAGGGATTACCAGCCAGAGCATTACCCTAAATTGTGATAGTTTTGATACTTACATTACAGACTATCAACCTGACATCGTGATGTTTGACCGTTTTATGATGGAGGAACAATTTGGCTGGCGTGTAGAAAAGTGCTGTCCGAATGCATTAAAAATATTGGACACCGAAGATTTACAGTGCTTACGTAATGCCCGACACCTGGCCCACAAGGCAGGACGTAAGTCTATCAAATCCGACTTGTTTAGTGATCTGGCCAAACGCGAAATAGCAGCCATACTGCGCTGTGATATTTCTTTAATTATCTCCAGTTTTGAAATGGACTTACTAGTTAAGACATTTAAGGTAGATAGCAGCTTACTGTATTACCTGCCCTTTATGGTTAACCTGTCTGAGTGCCCAGACACGACTATGCCCTATTCCTCTCGGCAGCACTTTATCACAATAGGAAATTTCCGACATGCACCCAACTGGGATGTCGTACTCTATCTGCAAAAGATATGGCCAGAGATTAGAAAACAATTACCCGAGGCAGAGCTGCATATTTATGGCTCATACCCGCCGCCAAAGGCCATAGCTTTACATAATCCAGATAGCGGATTCTTGATTAAGGGCTGGGCAGAGAATGCATTTGATGTGATGCAATCTTCACGAATATGTTTGGCACCAATACGGTTTGGCGCTGGAATAAAAGGTAAGTTATTAGATGCGATGATTGTGCAAACACCCAGCATAACAACATCACTGGGTGCTGAAGGAATGTACGAGCCCAACACTGAAAAATGGCCTGGTGTTGTAGCGGATGACATAACTGATTTTGTAAACGCCGCAGTAAAACTATATACCGAAGAAGATGCCTGGTTACAAGCGCAGCAAAATGCAGCCCCTCTATTACAGACTAACTATAACAGTCAGGTTTTAGGCCATCAGTTAATTAATAAAATAACTGATATTGAAGAAAATTTGCAGCAGCATCGATTAAACAACTTTACCGGCGCCATGCTTAAATACCATTCGATGATGAGCACTAAATATATGTCGCAATGGATTGCTGCTAAAAACAAAAATAACCCTGAGTAATTACAGGGTCAATAAATCACCACTCCTACATGACATGTACGATTCGTTTGGCCAAACACAGTGCCAATTCATAATAACACTCTGTAGGCTTATCACTGGTCTCTTTGCAGCTTATACATGCATCAAGGCATTGTAATGCTGGGTTTCTGTAATCGAGAGGAATAGTTGAAATCGACTTTTCCAGCTCAGTACAGACCTGCTCGTTTACCCCTGCATCTGATTGATGCGCTTCCCAGAAATTTTTTGCCGCCTTTCGCAAGCCAGCTCCTGGCCCATGGTTAATGATTTTTATAAATGCCTCTTCTACCAGGGCTAGATCTGTCATAAGTAATTCTCCAAATTAAGCACTAAAGTATAGCAAACCTAAATACACTGCTTTACTTTTATAAAGACTTTTTCCATTTATTTAGCTAAAAGTCTCATAAATACACATCTTAAATTAAGTATAATATGCGACTTAAAACGAATCTTGACTCTGATAGCAATAGCATGAACCCTTCAGCCAGGCTTAGCCCGCGTCTCAATAGCATTTACGAATTGATAAGCAAAATACAACAAGATCAGCCTTACCCGTATATATGGGACTGTTGCTGTGATCACGGGTATTTAGGCATTAAGATACTCGCCAATGAAATGTGTGAAAAAATGATTTTTGTTGATCAGTTACCTCACCTCATTGAGCAACTGGATAGCAAATTATCCCCATTTGATACCGGCAAACATGAGCTGATAACAGCAGATGCTGGCGAGCTTAGATTTAGCGCCGATCATAAACACCTGGTTATACTGGCGGGCGTAGGTGGTGACACCAGTGTCGAAATCGTTAAGGCCATTGAAAGCAATCACCCCGCTGTACAAATAGATTATATATTTTGCCCAAGCAGCAGCAAAAAAACCTTACGTGAGTATTTAGCTAACAATGAGTTCGGCTTACTAGACGAAACACTTGTAAGTGATAACAAGCGTTATTACGAAATTTTAATGGTCAAGGGAAAGGCTATTGGTAACGAATATTCAAAAGTATCACCTAGCTGTGAGTTGTGGGATAAAGACAACCCCGAGCACCAGCGATATTTAAATAAAATTAACACACCAAGGGGTTCAAAAAAAACTAAGCGAACTAAGGCGCGCTAATCACATACTAAAATCATCACGTGCATTTTTCGCATCTGTGAATAATTTTAAAACGGCTTCTCCATCACCTTTTTGAATAGAGTCTTTCAGACTATCTATGTTTTTTTGATAACTGTTCATCATCGCCAGAATAGCTTCAGAATTGTTTATACAAATATCTCGCCACATAACCGGGTCACTTGAAGCGATGCGCGTAAAATCTCTAAAGCCACCTGCTGCATATTTGAATATTTCATTTACATCATCTAGATTATTCAGGCAATCAACTAAGGCGAAGGCTAACACATGGGGTAAATGACTTGTGCCTGCTAGTACCAGATCATGGTGACGCGCACCCATTTCATCCACTTCTGCGCCTGCGGCTTCCCACATGGCTTTTACTTTTGCGACATCATCTGCTGAGTTTTCTTCTAAGGGCGTAAGAATTACGCGACGATCTTTATACAAAGAATCAAAAGCTGCTTCTGCACCTGATTTTTCAGTGCCAGCTATAGGGTGTCCTGGTACAAACTGATTTATTTTTAATTCAAAGCTATTCAGTGCCGCATCAATAACTGTATGCTTCGCACTACCGCCATCGGTAACAATTGCATGGCGTTGTAAGTGCGGTTCTATTTTTGCAAACACACCACCCATTGCACCAATGGGCACTGAGATAAATACCATATCTGCATGACTGACCGCTTTGGCATAATCTGTTTCAAAGTCATCGATAACACCTAACTTTTTAGCTGTTTCTAAATTTTCAAGACTACGGCCCAGACCCGTTACCTTGCCCACGTATCCTGCTTTTTTTAGTGCTAGCGCAAGAGATCCGCCAATCAAGCCCACACCGATTACACATAAATGCTTAATCATATTTACTGACCTTTTAGCACTTTTGCTAATGCGCTTAATGCGCGTGCATTCTGTGATTCTGTGCCCACGGTTATACGCAAATGATTGGGCAGCTGATAATTAGCGACAGGCCTGACAATAACGCCTTCACGTAATAAGGCCTCGTAAACTGGCATAGCATTCTGTGCAACATCTACCGTAATAAAGTTGCCAATAGAGGGGATACTCGTTAAACCAAGCTCGGTAAAGCCATCTACCAATTGCTTAAGACCGGAATTATTTGAATTAATACTATTCGTTACGTGCTGCTCGTCACTCAGTGCGGCAAGGGCTGCCTCCTGTGCAATGAGGTTGGCGTTAAAGGGCTGACGCACACGATTTATCATATCCGCGACATCCGGGTGCGAAACGGAATAACCGATACGCAATCCTGCAAGTCCATACATTTTAGAAAATGTACGCGTAAGTATTAAATTATCAAACTGCTTCAGCAAGCCACTACTGTCTGGCTTCAGCTCATCTGGCATATATTCGTAATAGGCTTCATCTAGCACAACGATGACGGTGTCAGGTACTTTATTTAAAAAGGCCGTTAATGCATCAATCTCTAACCATGTACCGGTTGGATTATTTGGATTCGCAATAAACACAACTCGGGTTGTATCATCAATTGCATTATAAATTGCACCTAAATCATGCCCATAAGGCATGCTTTGATGATCAGCGGGATACGCTAAAGCTATATTTGCTTTCGCACCAATCGCTTGAGTAACAATGGGATACACAGCAAAGGCATATTGTGAAAACACGGCTGAGTGCTCTGCAGTTAAAAATGCACGTGCGATTAATTCCAGCACATCATTAGAACCATTACCTAATGTTATTGAATCGATATTGGTAGCATGCTTTTTTGCCAATGCCTCGGACAATTTAAAACCGGAGCCATCTGGGTACAAATTGACTTCACCGACAACCGACTTTGCGGCATCGACTGCTTTTGAACTCGGCCCTAAAGGATTTTCATTCGAAGCAAGTTTTATTGAATTACGAATACCTAGCTCACGTTCCAGCTCATCAATCGGCTTACCCGGAAGATAAGGTTGTAGCTTCTGAACACCGGGTGCAGCAAGCGCTAAAAATTTATTTTTCATAATGACTTACTTAAGTACGGCTTTAGGGTACGAACCTAAAATACGGATCATTGCAGTTTCGTGTTCAATTTCTGCCAGCGCCTCTGCAAGCTTTGCATCATCTTTGTGGCCTTCAATATCTATAAAGAACACATATTCCCACACACCCTGACGAGATGGGCGGGATTCAATTTTACTCATTCCAATGTCACGCTCAGCCAATGGCTTAAGCAAGTGATGCAAGGCCCCTGCTTTGTTCCCGGTAGTGACCAATAAGGAAGTTCTGTCGTTACCACTTGCTGGCACCTGATTTTTACCGATGACAATAAAGCGTGTTGTATTATTTGGCTCGTCTTCTATCTCTGAATAGAGAATAGGTACCTCATAAATTTCCGCAGCCATTTTTCCTGCAATAGCCGCAGCCCCTTTCTCTTCTTTTGCTATGCGAACAGCTTCTGCATTGCTGCGTACGGCATAATGTTCTGCATTCGGTAAATTTGCATCCAGCCAGCGACGACACTGAGCCAGTGACTGCTGATGTGAATAGACCTTAGTTACATTTTTTAAATCAGTTTCATTACTGATTAAATTATGTTGAATACGTAAATCTACTTCACCACAAATATTTAATGATGAGTTAATTAATAAATCCAGTGTATGTGAGATAACACCTTCAGTTGAATTTTCGATAGGCGCAACACCAAAATGAGACTCGCCTACCTCTACAACTCGGAATATGTCTTCTATATTATCAACAGGGTGTTGATCAATCGACGCGCCGAAATGTTTATTCGCAGCAGCATGATTGTATGTCCCGGCCGGACCTAAAAAAGCCACCTTAATCGGCTTTTCGAGTGCTAGACAAGATGACATAATTTCACGAAACAAATGTGCCATGGCATCATCGCCAAGTGGCCCATTGTTACGTTTTTTAATTTCCATTAAAACTTGCGCTTCACGTTCGGGACGATAAAAGTGCTCAGTTTCTCCAGCGTTTATTTTTATTTCAGCTACTTGTTGTGCACACTCTGCACGCTGATTGATAAGCGTTTGAATTTGCTTATCAATTGCATCAATTTTATCTCTTATACCAAGAAGCTTGTCTTGTTCACTCATACTAAGCTGGAAACCTTTATTTTAAATTAAATTGACCTGACAGACAGGACACCTTCAATACCGGATATTTTTTCAAGTACCGTTGCATCCGGCTGAGATTCAACATCAATCAATGTATACGCTAAATCACCACGTGACTCATTTGCCATATGCACAATATTCATTTTTGACTCACCTAACTGATGAGAAATTTTTGCCAGCATATCTGGCTGATTTTTATTTGCTATAGCAAGACGATAATCACAGCGCCTTGCCAGTTTAATATTAGGAAAGTTAACAGAATTTCTTACATTACCATTTTGCAAAAAATCCTTAAGCTGATCTGCAATCATCACTGCACAGTTATCTTCCGCCTCTGTAGTTGAGGCACCCAAATGTGGTAAAGCAATAACTCGCTCATTGCCCTGCAACTCAGTTGTTGGAAAATCACATACATAGGCGCTAATTTTTCCGCCATTGATGGCAGCCAGTACATCAGTATCATTTACAATGCCATCACGTGCAAAGTTCATAATAACTGCGCCGTCTTTCATCGCTGCTATGCTTTCTGCATTGAGCATATCCTTAGTGGCTGCTATTAATGGCACATGAAAAGTTACAAAATCAGCTTCACGGAATAACTCTTCCGCACTATCCATTTGTTTTACATTAGCCGATAACTGCCAGGCATGCTGAACTGTTATTGTTGGATCAAAACCAATTACATTCATACCCAGTGCGTCAGCAGCGTTTGCCACCTGTGCACCAATCGCACCCAGGCCAATAACGCCTAGTGTTTTGCCCGGCAATTCATAACCTGCATATTTCTTTTTACCGGCCTCTACCGCCTTCATTACTTCTTCATTTGAACCTGATAGTTCATCTGAATATTTCCAGGCTGGAATCAAATTACGACACGCGATTAACATGCCCGCAATGACCAGCTCCTTTACTGCATTGGCATTGGCACCCGGCGCATTAAAGACAACAACGCCACGCTCAGACATTTTGTCGACGGGGATATTATTAACACCTGCACCGGCACGCCCCACCGCTTTCACTGAGCTTGCCACGGGTACATCGTGCATTTTAAATGAACGCAGCATAATGGCGTCAGGATCAGCAACTTCCTCGCCTACCTGATAGCCCTCAGATGTAAGACGATCTAAACCCAAAGATGAAATAGCATTATATGTTTTTATATTGAACATGTTTATTCTGACTCGCTTTCACAGTGTTTAGCCAACGTTGGCTAGAAAAGTATTCCTGGTACTACAGAAACAACAAAGCGCAGGAATATCAAGATTCAAAAGTAGCTAACCTACTTAACTACTTCATCAATGTTTTTATATTTATTATTAAGCGTTTTTCTTTTCAAACTCTTTCATAAAATCGATAAGTGCATCAACACCCGCTTCTGGCATCGCATTGTAGATACTTGCACGCATACCACCCACAGAGCGATGACCTTTCAATGTATGCAAACCGGCATCAGCTGCTTCTTTAAGGAATGCAGAATCCAGCTCAGCATCGGCAAGAATAAAAGGTACATTCATTAGTGAACGGCATTCAAGGTCTACAGGATTTGAATAAAATCCAGATTCATCAATTGCTGTATATAACTTACCTGCTTTACGACGATTGGTTTCTTCTATTGCAGCTATGCCACCGTTTTGTTTGATCCAGTCAAATACCAGGCCGGCAATATACCAGCTGTAAGTTGCTGGTGTGTTATACATCGAATCATTATCGGCCATGATTTTGTAATCTAGCATGGCAGGCATGCCCGGCATTGGGTTACCAATTAAATCTTCACGCACAATTACGATAGCTAAACCTGCACAACCGATATTTTTTTGCGCACCCGCATAGATAATGCCGTACTTACTTACATCAATTTCTTTTGACATAATGTTAGATGACATATCCGCAACTAATGGCATGCTTACATCGGGAATAAAGGGAAATTCAACACCTACAATGGTTTCATTTGGTGTGTAGTGTAGATAGGCAGCATCTTCACGTACGTTCCATGTTGATTGCGCCGGAATCGTCATAAACTTACTATCTTCTGAGCTGGCAGCAATATTAATATCGCCGAAACGCTTTGCTTCCTGGATCGCTTTTTTGCCCCACTGACCAGTAAGAATATAATCGGCTTTCGTGTTAGTACCCATAAGGTTTATGGGTACTGCAGCAAACTGTGAGCTTGCACCACCTTGCAAGAATAGAACTTTATAATTAGACGGAATATTCATCACTTCACGCAGATCGGCCTCGGCCTTTTCTGCGATTGAAACATAAGCTTTTCCACGGTGAGACATTTCCATAACCGACATGCCAGTACCCTGCCAGTCCATCATTTCTTCCTGCGCCTGTTTTAAAACAGCTTCAGGAAGCGTCGCTGGTCCTGCACTAAAGTTATAAACTCTACTCATTATCCCACCCTAATTTTTTATTTTATTAACTATTTAGTTTTTTTTTGAAACTACTCTTCAGTGTCTGCTTCTACGCTTACATCTATATCATCATCTTCACCGTTAATAGATGCAACACGTTCAATCTCTACTAATTTTTCATCTTCAGCAAGACGAATGAGTCGAACACCCTGTGTGTTTCGGCCCATTACGCGAACTTCTTCCACGCTGGTTCTAATTAAAGTACCCGCATCAGAAATCATCATAAATTCATCTTGCTCAGTTACCTGAACTGCACCTACAACAGATCCATTTCGTTCGGATGACTGGATAGAAATAACACCCTGACCGCCACGACCTTTACATGGGTAATCGATAGAGGCTGTACGCTTACCGTAACCATTCTCGGTTGCGGTTAATATCGCCGCTTCATCATCAACAACAATCAGACTGATTACCTTATATTCTTCAGTCATCTTAATGCCACGTACACCGGCGGCTGTTCTACCCATGGCACGAACAGCGGATTCATTAAAGCGAATTGCTTTGCCCGAATTGGCCATTAACATAATGTCTTTTTCACCGTCAGTTATTGCCACGTCTACCAGTACATCATTACCGCGTAAATCCAGAGCAATAATGCCGCCAGCGCGTTGGTTTGAGAATGCAGTGAGTGGTGTCTTCTTAACGGTACCGGAACTGGTCGCCATAAAGATGAAGTGTTTTTCATCGTATTCACGAATTGGCAGTACGGCATTAATGCGTTCACCCGCCTCTAGCGGTAATAAATTAACTAGCGGCTTACCACGTGAACCACGGCTGGCCACTGGCAACTGGTAAACCTTAATCCAGTACGCCTTACCTTTACTTGAGAAGCACAATAAGGTGTCATGGGTATTTGCCACGAAGAGCTTATCGATAAAATCTGCCTCTTTCATTCTCGTTGCAGATTTACCCTTACCGCCACGTTTCTGAGTTGAGTATTCAGTCAACGGCTGTGACTTGGCGTAACCCTCGTGTGAGAAGGTAACCAACATATCTTCTTCTGTAATCAGGTCTTCCATACTTAGGTCAAGCTGCGACTCTATGATTTCTGAGCGACGCTCATCACCGAAGTCTTCTTTAACCTGTTCTAGCTCTTCACGGATAACTTCCAGTAAACGATCAGGGCTTGCCAGTATCTCAATTAAAGCTTTAATAACATCCAGTATCTCACTGAATTCATTAATTATTTTGTCTTGCTCTAAACCGGTTAAACGGTGCAACCTTAATTCAAGAATGGCCTGCGCCTGCGCTTCAGAAAGATAGTAACCATCTTCACGCAGGCCAAAACTGCTTTGTAAAAACTCAGGACGTGAGGCCTCAGCACCAGAACGACTAAGCATGTCTGACACCATACCTGGAGTCCAGGCTCGACCAATTAAACCGGCTTTGGCCTCAGCTGAATTCTTTGATTGCTTGATTAACGCGATAACGTCATCGATATTAGCCAGGGCTATTGCAAGACCTTCTAAGACGTGTGCGCGGTCGCGTGCTTTGCGTAATTCATAAATAGTACGACGAGTAACTACTTCACGGCGATGACGTACAAAGGCCTCAATAATCTGCTTAAGATTTAGTAGCTTTGGCTGACCATCTACCAGAGCAACCATATTGATGCCAAATACAGTCTGCATTGAAGTTTGCTTGTACAGGTTATTAAGCAGTACTTCTGCTACATCACCACGACGCACCTCAATAACAATACGGATTTCACTGGTTGATTCATCGCGAATCTCGGTAATGCCTTCAATTTTCTTTTCTTTTACCAGTTCGGCAATACGCTCAATTAAGCGAGCCTTATTCACCTGGTATGGCAGCTCTTCAACGATAATTTTTTGTTTACCGTTATCTGCTGTTTCAATTTTGGTACGAGAACGCATATACATGCGACCACGGCCTGTTCGATAGGCTTCACGAATACCCTTGGTACCATTGATAATCGCTGATGTCGGTAAATCAGGCGCAGGGATGTAATCCATCAGGCCTTCAATATCCAACTCAGGGTTTTCAATCAGCGCGATACAGGCATTAATCACTTCATTTAAGTTATGTGGCGGTATATTCGTCGCCATACCAACCGCAATACCCGCCGAACCATTTACTAGTAGCGCAGGTATGCGCGTAGGCATAACCGTAGGCTCGCTCTCTGAACCATCATAGTTTTCAGCGAAATCGACGGTTTCTTTATCTAAATCAGCCAGTATTTGATGTGCGATTTTATCCATGCGCACTTCGGTGTAACGCATGGCTGCTGGTGAGTCTCCATCTACAGAGCCAAAGTTACCCTGACCATCCACCAGCATGTAACGCATCGAGAATGGTTGTGCCATCCGTACGATGGTGTCATATACCGCTGTATCACCATGTGGGTGATATTTACCAATTACATCACCGACTACACGTGCCGATTTTTTGTAAGGTTTGTTCCAGTCATTACCCAGCACATTCATTGCGTAAAGTACGCGACGATGAACCGGTTTCAAACCATCTCGAACATCGGGAAGTGCTCTACCCACGATTACGCTCATGGCGTAATCAAGGTAAGACTGACGCATTTCGTCTTCTAAATTGACAGGTACAATTTCTTTGGCAAAATCAGCCATAAGGTCTCTTTTTATCCGTTGATTTAGTGCATTTTCATCAGGCTTTACGCCCGTATAGATCACACATCTATAAAGCGGGAAATATTACCATAAATCAGTGACTAACGGGAACCAGAATAGGCTTTTAAATGGAATGAAAAGTGGTTAAATTTTGATCAGCTTACGCACTTGATAACAATCAAAATGAGCGATTGAATTTGTTGCGAAAAATACAGGCTTTAGACAGTGGCTGCAGTCGATGACTGATAAAAACCATGCTTTTGACGAAGACAGTATTTTAGCCATTTTGCCAGAAAACGATTGAGCATCCATTTTTGCTTTAAAGCATCAGATGGCAGATTGTCGATTAGTAAACGCCCATGATGGAGCTTACCCGACATTACTTCTGCCAGACCCGCATCGTGATAAATACGTATTTTTAAATTTGGCTCCATGCGCAACTCATCATCGTCGCCAAATAAATAACTTAGAAATAAAGTCGTTGTGAACTTACTGCGCTCCTGTATTTTGACATGTAAGTCCAGATGACCCACGGATTTTGAAATTGCACTCTCTTCGATAGATTGTAAATTTGGAATTAGCTTACGCAACTTAATAAAATTTTCTTCATACATATCCATTAAGCTAACGAAGTCTCTGGATACGACATCTTCACAACCATACTGACTGGTTTTGCGGGTGCAATATAATAATTGCTTCTGATTGGCTTTGTGACTCATACCCCGATTGTATCATGTGCCCTGGAATTAATACCCTGCACTTTTACACGCACACGAAAACGCCTGTAACTTTCCGCATCGACATTATCTTTAAATATCAAAATACTTTGCCGACGACCATCTTCAAGCCTGAAATTTAATACAGAACAAATAGGTGTTATCACGCAGTTATCATAGAGCTTTGCGGATATAAACTCACCATGCCGAACAATTATCCAGTCACCGTTGTCCTGCCAATGTAGAGTAAATTCCTGGTTATTTTTTAATGCGCTGTAGGCTGTATAAATTAAAAAAACAAAAAGAAAAATACTAATAACACTTAATTGCCCATTAATTATATAAATAGAAAGCGAACTCAAGCCAAACATCGTAAGTACTAGATTACGATATATCTTTGAGTAAACAACTTTAAACAGTAATGGACTGGCGTATTGTCTGGACAAGTTCTGACACACTGTTATCGGATGACTGCATATGTCCCAGAAATAAATCGAATAAAAGCTGATCGGGATAATCTAACATTTGATCCAGGGTGTTTTTTTGCTGAGTCGTTAGATTTTCATATGATTTGTCTAAAAAATCATTGAGTAAAATATCCAGCTCTAACATGCCACGACGACAGCGCCACCTCAAAGCAGAGTCGACTTTTTCTGGCATTGTGGTTTTTATAGCGGCTGACATGACTATAGAGACTTTTTAACCATCATTTTTTTAATCTCACCAATCGCCTTAGTCGGGTTTAATCCTTTGGGACAAACCTGAACACAGTTCATAATCGTATGACAACGGAACAGTTTGAATGGATCATCCAGTGCAGCTAAACGCTCTTCAGTTGCCTGATCACGCGAATCACCTATAAAACGTGCCGCCTGTAATAATGCGGCGGGACCAAGAAACTTATCCGGGTTCCACCAGAAAGATGGACACGATGTAGTACAGCATCCACATAATATACATTCGTAGGTTCCGTCTAATTTCTCACGCTGTTCAGGCGTTTGCTCAAGCTCAACTTCTGGCAAAGGATCTTTTAGTGTTAGATAAGGCTTTACATCTCGATACTGTTTATAAAACTGATCCATATCTACAATCAGGTCACGAATCACGGGTAAGCGTGGCATGGGTCGAATTTCAACCGGCTCTTTTAAACTGGTAACAGGTGTAATACAGGCCAGTCCATTTGTTCCATTGATATTCATACCATCAGAACCGCAGACACCCTCTCGACAGGAACGTCTGAAACCAAGTGTAGGGTCTGACTCTTTAATTAATAGCAACGCATCCAGTAACATCATATCTGAAGACACATCATCTAATTGATAGTCTTGCATGTACGGCTCTTTATCTGTCTCTGGATTAAATCGATAAATGCGAAATCGCATAATTACACCTTAATAAATTTAGTACACACGTGGTTTTGGAGGGAAACTGGCCACTGACATTGGCTTGGTTCTCACTGGCTTATAATCGAGCTTACGATCTTCTCTGGAGTACAGCGTATGCTTCATCCAGTTTTTATCATCGCGTTCACTATAATCAACACGCGAGTGCGCGCCTCTACTTTCATGACGCGCCGCTGCTGAATAAACAGTAGCTAGGGCAACGTCAATTAAGTTTTCTAATTCCAATGCTTCTACACGCGCTGTATTAAACACACCGGAATGATCACTAATTTTTGCATTTTTAAAACGCTCTACAATTTTGGACACTTCTTTTACTCCGTTATCTAAAACATCCTGAGTTCTAAATACACCACAGTTATCTTCCATGATCGTTTGTAAGTCACGGCGTATAACATCTATCGATTCGCCTTCACCGGTATCATCCCAGCGATGTAATCTGTCATAGGCCTGTTGAATACTGCTTTCATCCAGGGCCTTGTGAAAACGATTTTCTTTTAAATATTCAATAATGTCATTTGCTGCTGAACGACCAAACACCAGAATATCCAGTAAAGAATTTCCACCTAAACGATTTGCACCGTGAACAGAAACACAGGCACACTCACCTGCTGCATACAGACCCGTAACAAGCTCTTCCGGTGTATCTTTAACAGGTACTACAACCTGGCCCTTACGATTTGTTGGGATACCACCCATGGTGTAATGCGCCGTTGGGTAAACGGGAATCGCTTGCGTCGCCGGATCAATACCCAGAAAGGTAATACAAGTTTGACGAATACCGGGTAAACGCGCCTGTAAAACATCTTCCGGTAAGTGATCGAGCTTTAGCATCACGTGATCTTTTTTCGGACCACAACCCCGACCTTCTTTTACTTCGGTGTAAATAGATCGACTAACCACATCACGCGAAGCCAGATCTTTTGCGGTTGGTGCGTAACGCTCCATAAAGCGCTCACCTTCTCCATTTACTAAATAACCACCTTCACCACGTGCACCTTCGGTAATTAACATACCGCGACCTGCGATGCCTGTTGGGTGAAACTGGAAAAATTCCATATCCTGTAGAGGCACGCCTGCGCGTAATGCCATCCCCATACCATCGCCGGTATTAATGAGCGCATTGGTTGTGGTTTTATATAATTGCCCTGCACCACCTGTTGCTAACAAAGTAGTTTTTGCTTCAATAATTAATTCTTCACCTGTGTGAATATTAAATACGAATGCACCCAGAATATTGCCATCACTGTCTTTTAATAAATCGACGGCAAAGTACTCGTCAAAGAAATGTGTTTTTGCACGGATATTTTGCTGGTACAGGCTATGCAAAATAGCATGACCGGTTCTGTCTGCCGCAGCACAAGTTCGTGCTGCCTGCTCGCCACCAAAATTTTGAGACTGCCCACCGAAAGGACGTTGATAAATTTTTCCATTATCCAGACGCGAAAATGGCACACCAAAGTGTTCCATTTCATATACTGCTTTTGGTGCAGCCCGACACATATATTCAATCGCATCCTGGTCACCCAGATAATCACTGCCTTTAACTGTATCGAACATATGCCAGTGCCAGTTGTCGGGTAATACATTTGCCAGTGCGGCATTCATGCCACCCTGTGCTGCAACTGTATGCGAGCGTGTTGGAAACACTTTTGATACAACTGCAACGGATGCATCCGCTTCCGCCAATTGCAGTGCACCACGTAAACCACCGCCGCCTGCACCGATAATTAAAGCATCAAACCGTCTTCTTGGAATGTCATCTATATTCATTTAATTGCAACCATAAACAATGCTTTAAAGCCCCATAAGCCACTACCTAAAACAATACAGCCGACAATGGTTAATACCACCAAACGACTAACTACGTTAGGCACGTAATCTAATACAATATCTCGCACACCAATCCACGCATGCCAGAGCACTGCAATTAAAAACAGTCCCAGTGCAATATTATTGAAAGGCATCGCAACCCATGAAGACCAGTCTTCTGCATTCACTGGATTATCTATAAAAACTAACAGCGTAAAGTAAATAATGTACAGTGCAATATAGACGGCACTGACACGTTGAATTATCCATGGACGTAGTCCCTGTAAACCGGGCGAGCTCATAAATAAATCCTCATGGCTAGTAGTGCAAATACAAGGGCTTCAATCGCAAATACCAACCATGCAAATAATGTTGCCTGTTCTTTTTCTAATCCAATATCAAAATCAGTGAGTAAAAAGCGAATGCCTGCGATAAGGTGATGGATGATTGACCACAATAAAACTAATGATACTAATTGTGTAAGTGGACACTCTAATATTTCAACCGCCTGATTGTATCCACTTGTGCCCTGCAAAGAGATATCAAACAGATAGATAAAAAATGGTATGGACAAAAATAACAATAAACCACTAATACGGTGAAATATTGAAACAAAGCCTGTGACGGGTAAACGGATTTTTATTAAATTGAGGAAAAAAGGTCTATTGTCAGAAACAGCCATTATTCATTTTCCCATTTGGTTGATATTAAGTATTTGTTATTATTCATAAACATTGTAGTGGAATTAATCCCATCTGCATCAAAAAATTTGAATAATCCACAACATATGTATGTGACAGACTCATATAAACTCGCTTACACTAGCTGACATACTCTGCTCAAAATTACAGGTAACTCTATGAAACCCGAATGGTTAGAATTTCTTAAAGATGCTGGTGCTGAATTTGAAGACAACAAAGTTGTAAGCTTCGGTAATTTAAACCATGAACAACACATAATACACACAGGCCTCGTGGTTTGTGACCTAAGCCATCAGGGCCTGATTTCTGTTGATGGCGAAGATGCTACCGATTTTTTACAGGGCCAGTTAACAAATGATGTTCGTGACGTTAGCGAACAACATAGCCAACTCAGTGCTTACTGCACTCACAAGGGTCGCATGCTAGCAAATTTTCGTGTATTCAAACGAGACAATAGCTTTTATCTACGCCTGCCACTCTCGCTACTCGAATCGACTTTAAAACGCATCAGCATGTTTGTGCTGATGTCTAAAGTTAGCATTAAAAATAGTAGCAATGCACTGGTACGATTTGGCGTTTCCGGCCCTACCGCCGATGAGCGCCTCAAAGACCTGATCTCTGAACTCCCCAAAGAAGTGGATGATGCGATTCAGGTGGATGGCTATACGGTGATTAAATGTGCAGCTCCTCACCCACGCTATGAAATTTATGGCGAGCTATCACCTATGCAAAAACTATGGAGTAATCTTGATGTACATGCAGCACCCGTCGGTGCCTCAGCCTGGGAAATGCTCGATATTAAAGCTGGTATACCGACTATTTACCCTGAAACATCTGAGGCCTTTGTACCACAAATGACAAATATGCAGGTGATTAATGGCGTCAGCTTCCAGAAAGGTTGCTATACAGGGCAAGAAGTTGTTGCCCGCATGCAATACCTTGGCAAACTTAAACGCCGTATGTTCCGCGTAAAAATTGATACTGACGATGTGGTCAACCCGGGCGATAAATTATTCAGTGCCGATAGTTCTTCTGCACAGGGCGCAGGTCAAATTGTTAGCGCACAGCCAGACCCAGATGGTGGTTACAGTGCATTAGCCGTGATTAATATTTCTGATACAGAGTCAGGACAACTGCAGTTACACGATGAAAATGGCCCACGAATTTCCGTTGAGGATCTACCCTATACGGTTGAAGAAAAAAGTGAATAAATTGTTAATTATACAAATTATTCATAACAACTTTAGCTAACTCACGATCCGTGCTGCACAAGCCCCCTTATTTTGTGCAGCACAACCATACTTTTTAATACACTTTAACTACACTCATAATATTAGTTCCCAGTACACATATTTCATGAGCACTCAAATACAAGCAAACGCGCAACAAGTACTTCAACAAATTTATACCGCTGTTGAAACCGACCAGATAAAACTGCCTACACTGCCTGAGATTGCACTTAAGATTCGCACTGCTGTAGAAAAAGGCGATAACTCTGCCGCAGAAATTGCTGAACTATTAGCACAGGACACCGCATTATCTGTTCGTCTATTGCAACTGGCTAACAGCCCACTGTATAGAGCACGTACAGAAATAGACAGCCTACAAATGGCCATTACACGTCTTGGTGTACGCATTGTAAAAGAGCTAGTCATTATGCTCGCAATCAAACAGGCATTTACAACCCCCAACAAAGCACTTAACGAGCAGTTTAAACAAGTGTGGCAGACCAGCGTCGACGTAGCCGCCACCTGTAGAGTGCTTGCTAAAGCACAATCTGAGCTAGATGCTGAACACGCTGTTTTAGCTGGTCTGGTTCATAACGTTGGCGCCCTGCCCATCATAGAACTGGCTAGCCATGAACCCGCGCTGGTGCCGGACATAGAGTCTTTAAAAGATATCACCAATCAGATTCAGTCAGCTATCGGTGAGAAAATATTAAGTTTCTGGAATTTTCCAGCGTCATTAATTGATGTTGCCAGCCAATGGAATAACTTTAGTCGTGAACATGACGCGGATGCCGACTATGTTGATCTGGTACAGACTGCTATTTTACATACACAACACGCACCAGACGATGCACCTGATAACTGGTCAGACATCCCTGCTATTCATAAGCTAGGATTAGACCCTGCAATACGAAGCTTTGATGAAACAATGCAGGCCCAGCTAGATGAAACTCGCGAAAGCTTAATGCAAATCTAAGTGAATACAGATAACAATGAAACACATACAAGACAAGATTGAAGATTTTCTGGCCGAAGTAAAAGATGCGGTAGCAACAGAAAAATTACTACTGCCCTCCCTTCCTGATGTCGCCTTAAAAATTAAAGCCGAATGCGAAAAGGAAGACACTTCTGCTCAGAAAATTGCTAATGTTATTAGTCAGGATCCTGCAATGTCTGTTCGTCTTCTACAGATTGCCAATAGTTCACTTTATCGCACGCGCAATAGCGCCGACAATATTCAGAGCGCCATCACTAAATTAGGCCTGAAGCTGGTCCGTGATTTAATCATGAGCCTTTCGATGAAACAATTATACAGAGCAAGCAACGATATTATTGCCGAGCGCTTCCGTGAACTTTGGCTAGCAAGTACAAAGACAGCCTCCATCGCTCGCCTGCTCGCCATGAAAATAGATCACCTGGATGCTGAACAGGCCATGCTTGCCGGACTCATCCATAATATAGGTGCACTCCCCATCATATTGATGGCTGAAGATGATGATGACCTGTTTGATAATACCGAGGCCCTCTGCAAGGTTGTAAATAAAATGCAGGGTGAAGTTGGTTCCTATATATTTCGCAACTGGCACTTCCCGGAGTATATGGCGGAGGTCGCCAGCGAGTGTTACATGTTCAGGCGGAATCACCCCGGCCCTGCAGACTATGTCGATGTTGTTCAGGCAGCGCTTATTCAAGGTAGTATTTATACAGGATTAGAGTGCCCTGAAGACTGGTCCACTGTTTCAGCTTTTGAGCGCCTGGGCATAGACACAAGTACACATATGCTGGATATTGAGGAAAATATGTTAATTTTTGAAGAAACTGACTCACTCTTTAAATAAGCAATCTATACTCACCCGATAACTAACTAATTTAAATAACAATTTAAGCTTTAAACGGAAACTATATGACTGAAAAAGCAGAGCAATTTTTTAATGAACTTAAATCAGCGGTTGAATCGGACCAGCTCATTCTGCCTACCCTGCCTGAAGTAGCGTTAAAAATTCGTGAAGCCGTTGAAAGTGAGAACACTTCAGCGCAGCAAGTGGCAGAAACACTGACACAGGATGCGTCATTATCAGCACGCCTCATACAGGTTTCCAATAGCCCGCTATACCGTTCCAGAACCCCTATTGAAGACCTTCAAATGGCCGTAACTCGCCTTGGTATACGCATGGTACGTGACCTGGTCATCAGCCTGGCAATGAAGCAAATCTATCAGGCAACCTCTGATGTTCTTGATGAGCACTTCCGTCGTATCTGGAATACATCCGTTGAAGTTGCGGCTATTTGCCGCATGTTCGCCACCACTGTGCCGGGTATTAATCCAGAACAGGCTCTACTTGCCGGTCTGATTCATAATATTGGTGCTCTACCCATACTAGTAATGGCTGAAGATGATAACGATCTATTTAATGACGGCGAGGCACTTGGACAGGTTATTAGTGAGTTACAGGGCCGAGTCGGCATATTGATACTGGAAACCTGGAATTTTGGTGATGCGATGATTGATGTCGTAAAAAATGCGCATAACTTCAGCTATGACCATGAAGGCGGTGCCGATCTGGTTGATTTAGTTCAGATTGCACTCCTACAGGGTGGTCATGTAGACGCCGATGTTGACTGGGGTAGCGTACCCGCCTTTGCCAAACTGGGTATGGATACGGAAGTCAACGTTGTAGAAATTGAAGAAAACCAGGAAATCATAGAAAACACCAAGCAATCATTAATGGCTTAGAGCGTACTATATTAATTGTCATCCGTATGTCGTCTAACACTTTATATTCGCACAATAAAATAAGTAAACTCTTATCTTATTGTGTACAATAATGCGCGTTTCCCCCAGCACATTGGTATATATAGAGAATTTTTATGAACAAAAAAATCAGCCTTAGCATCGCCATCTGCTTAGCAGCCTCATCTTCAGCATATGCAACAAATGGATACCAACTGACTGGAATTGGCGCATACCAGAAAAGCCTGGCGGGTGCAGTAACCGCAAAACCAGGCTCTGCAATGAGCGCAATTAGTAACCCAGCAGGCATGGCACGGGTTGGCAAGCGCGCAGACTTCAGCCTTGAGATGTTTATGCCAGAGCGATTTGTTGACTTTACAGCTTTAGGTGGCGAGAAAAATGATTCCTCAGCTGATCAATACGGCGTTCCCGCTTTAGGCTGGACAGCCCCTATTGACGACGGCTCTGAAATCTATTTTGGTGGCGGTATCTACGGTACATCCGGTTTAGGAACCGATTACCCTGAAACTCAATTTTCAGCTGCTAGCGGTCTTAATCCTGATGTGTATTTTGCAGGTTATTCAGCTATTCAATTTTGGCAGATGGCACCGACCGTTGCATGGAACCACAATGACCAATTAACATTCGGTGTGTCACTAAACATCGACTACCAATCTGTATCTTTTAAACAGGCATTTAATGCTGATACAGATGCAAATGGTAGTGCAGAAACTAATTTTACAAGCTTTGACCTAAGCCGAACTGCTCAGGCATTTGGCTATGGTATAAGCTTAGGTGTTCTTTTTGATGTTAATGATGACCTGACCGTTGGTGCTACATATAAATCAAAACAAAATTTTAGTGACCTGGAATACCAACTTTCAAACGGTGACATAAGTGATCTGACTGGAAACTTACCAATTTCTGGCTGCCCTAGCGTAACATCGGCAGGTCCTTTGCCTGATAAAACTACCTGTCCTGCTGGTACTTACTCACTGGAGCTAGATTTCCCAGCGATGTATTCTGTAGGTCTGGCTTATCAAGTTAATAAATTCACCAATATTTCATTTGATGTTAAGAAAATCGAGTGGTCTAAAACACTAGATGCTTTAAATGTAATTGGGCCTAACGGTGAAATTATTACATTGAATTCAAACTGGGATGACCAGACAATTATGGCTATAGGTGTTGAAGTAGCAGTAAATTACGCTCTTAAGCTTCGTGCTGGTTACAACAAAGCTGACGCACCTTTTGATGAGTCATCTACAGACAGCAACTATATCTTACCTGCTGTAACACAAAGTCACTTTGCATTTGGTGCGGACTACCGAATTAATAAGTACTGGGAAGTAGCAATGCATGCATCTAAGGCTCAGGAAGAAACTTACACTTCTCCTGCAACAGGCGCAAAAATTGGCCTGGGTATAACTACCTTTGGTATCAATCTTGGATACATGTTCTAAATAACTTAGAACCTCTGCATAAAAAAGCCCTGCACTTTATGCAGGGCTTTTTTTTGACTTAAATAAATTATTTAAAACAAAAAAAACGACAATTATAAGATTGTCGTTTTGATTTTTTGAAACACTATTTAATGCTACTTAGCACTACCAATTTCAACTTTGCGCA
>Ga0316204_10005020_pt1 | contig 22651 bp, 22 predicted proteins | sample 6monrhotite_MG_2_FD_205661 | JGI IMG/M metagenome (GOLD analysis project Ga0316204, IMG submission 205661) | Microbial mat bacterial communities from mineral coupon in-situ incubated in ocean water Damariscotta River, Maine, United States -... | ecosystem: Environmental > Aquatic > Marine >... | reverse complement strand
CCACATCCTGCATGTACAGCAAGCGGAAAGACGGAATCGCGATCACCACCAGAATCAACACCGGAACCGCCGTCCAGATAATCTCGATCAGCGTGTTGTGGCTATTCTTGGAAGGGGTTGGGTTGGACCGCCGGTTGAAACGGAAGATCACAAACAACAACAGCGCCATCACCAGAACGACAATGACGGTGATGATGTACATGACGAGCGTATGGAACTCGATCACCGATTCCATCACAGGCGTGACAGCTTCACGCATGCCTATGGCATCAGGCGTCGGCACCCCGATTTCAGCAGCGACAGACGCTGTAAATCCGGTCCAGATGGCGAGTAGCGCGGTTAAGAATCGCATGGCTTCCCCAGATAATTGCTTGACCGCGAATAGCCCCTTCGCGGATTGCGGCGGAATATAGAGCGCTCTGTCGAGCCTGTCAGGCCGCTATCAGCGCTTTTTTGTCGCATACGTGCAAGCACACGAAATGTCGATGAAAAACATCTGCATAAATCTGCATTTTCCAATTTGGTGCAGGTCTGATAGACTGACGCCGCCTCCGCCAAGCGGGTTCGTGAGAGAGGATACGGAAAATGGCAAAGTTCGCGATTGGGATTCTGTTTGCACTTCTGATGGGTGCCACAGCTCACGGTCAGGCAACAATTGTCATTGGCCAGAGCCCGGCGGCCCGGTGTTATCAGAACGCGATCTGGGGCCGCGCCCATTCCTCCGCCTTGCGCCCGTGTGATTCGGCTTTGGAAGTCGCCCAGCTCACCCATCGCGAAAGACAACGCACCTGGGTCAATCGGGCCGTTATCAATCTGCATCTGGAAGAGCCGGAAGCGGCCCTGGAGGATTTGCAACGCGCTGTCGATCTGGGATTCGATTCGGCTGAGATCGACATGAACCGGTCAGCCGCCTACATCCGTCTGGCGCGCTATCAGGACGCGATCGACGCGGCCACTCGCGCACTCGACGCCGGATTACGGGACGTCGAAAAGGCCTATTACAACCGCGCCGTCGCCTATGAACGTCTGGGCCGGATTGCAGAGGCTTATGATGATTTTTCCGCTGCTGCCGCCGCCGCCCCGCATTGGCAACAACCGGTCCGGCAATTGGAGCGGTTCCGCGTTTCAAACGGCACCTGATCTCAAAATTACAGCGTTTAAGGGTTGAAGGCTCGCATCAGCGACCGGGCGCCGCTATGTCTTGGCAGGAATCTAGGGAGTAGGATTTCATGTCGAGCGATCCGTTTGCACCATTTCAATTCGACCCGGATGCTGCCCGGTCTGCAATTGCAGACTCGCTGAACGGCGCGGATGACGGCGAATTATTTCTCGAACATGGAACCTCGGAAACGCTGGTCTTTGACGATGGGCGGCTGAAAACGGCATCTTTTGATGCGTTGCGCGGCTTTGGAATTCGGTGCGTTTCCGGCGAAGCGACCGGCTATGCCCATTCGAGCGATCCAACGCTGGACGCCCTGAAACGCGCGGCCGGAACCGTCAGCGCGGCAAAAGAAGGGCGTTCGGGCACGTTTGCCGATGCCCCGCAGCGAACCAATCACCATCTCTATGACGCCATTGATCCGGTAAACGAGCCCGGTTTCGAGGCGAAATCTGCATTGCTTCAGGAAATCGACGCCTATCTGCGTGACCGCGATTCGTCCGTGGTTCAGGTCTCGGCCTCGATTGCGGGATCCAAACGGATCGTCGGCATTTTGAGACCGGATGGCGATTTGCGCACGGACGACCGCCCGCTTGTTCGCCTCAATGTGTCGGTCACGGTTGAAAAGAATGGCCGCCGCGAATCCGGTTCGGCCGGCGCCGGTGGGCGTGACGCCTTTGAGGCCTGGATTGCACCGTCGAGCTGGAAAGCTTTGGCCGACGAGGCGCTTCGCATCGCCCGGGTCAATCTGGATGCGGTGGATATCAAGGCCGGCATTATGGATGTCGTGCTCGGGCCGGGATGGCCCGCCGTCCTGCTGCATGAAGCCGTCGGACATGGACTGGAAGGTGATTTCAATCGCAAGGGCACATCGGCTTTTTCCGGCCGGCTCGGCCAGCAGGTTGCGGCCAAAGGTGTGACCGTCGTGGATGACGGAACCATCGAGAAGCGGCGCGGCTCCCTCACGATTGATGATGAAGGCACGCCGACCGAGAAAACCGTTCTGATCGAGGATGGTGTGCTGGTCGGATATATGCAGGATCGCCAGAATGCCCGCCTGATGGGCATGGCACCAACCGGTAATGGGCGGCGAGAATCCTACGCGCACGCGCCCATGCCGCGCATGACAAACACCTATATGCTGGGCGGTGATGATGATCCCGCCGACATGTTGAGCGGTTTGAAAGATGGCATGTATGCCGTCGGCTTCGGCGGCGGACAGGTCGATATCACATCCGGCAAATTCGTCTTCCAGTGCACCGAGGCTTACCGCGTCCGAAACGGCAAGGTCGAAGAGCCGGTCAAAGGCGCGACACTCATTGGTGACGGACCTACCGCTTTGACCAAAATCACGATGATCGGCAATGACTTTGCCATGGACCCGGGCGTTGGCGTGTGTGGCAAAGCCGGTCAGGGCGTGCCGGTTGGCGTCGGGCAACCTTCTCTCAAAATTGGCGGGCTGACGGTCGGCGGCGCCGGTTAGTAAATCAATGTCGCAACTTGGTGATGGAAATTACCGCCATTTAATCTCGCAATGGAAAAAATTACCCTAGCGTGTTCTTGCTTGGTCGGGGGGCCAGACAGGGAAGGTCTTCATGCGAGGGAGATTCATCGTCGGCGCTATGGCGCTGGCACTGGGCGTGCCCGCAAATACATTTGCGGCCGTTCAGAACGACACCAATCATTCAGCTCAAAACACCAATTCCACCATCGTCGGATTTGGCACTGAATTCTTTTCAACCTTTAATCCCGTTACCGCGCTGGACATGGTCAGCCGCGTGCCGGGATTTTCACTATCATCTGGAAACACGGATCGTCGTGGTCTGGCCGATTCCTTCGGCAATCTGCTGATCGATGGACGGCGACCATCAAACAAGACCATTCCGCTTGAAACCGTATTGCAACGGATTTCTGCGGGTGATGTGACGCGCATTGAACTGATACGCGAACCTCTGCCCCAGTATGAAATGCGCGGCCATGCGCGACTGGTAAATGTGATCCTGCGCGAAGGTGCCGGCGCATCCGGCTCCTGGAGCGGGCGCATGAATCATTTTGACGGCGGCCGTGTGGGTGTCGTGGGTGAGATCGCCTATTCAACCGCCATCGGCGAAACAGACATAAATTTCGGCCTCGAATCCACGCTGCGCGGGCCGCGTATATCCCGCAGGGAATCGCTGTTCGATGCCGCCGGAAGTCAGGTCGAATCTCGTCAGGACAACGAACAAAGGCGGTATTGGGAGCACATCGGAACAGCTTCACTTGCCCGGCAACTCAGCGAAAACACCCGCATCCAATTGGATGGTCGGTTTTTCATCTGGGAATGGCGGCGGCATCAAAATTCCTTCATCGACGGGTTCGGAACCGGCGCGCCTACACCGCTCCGTTATGAGCAATCACAGACCACCAATTATGGGCATGGCGGCTCGATCACCGGCACGCTGAACCATGATTTCAATGATCGATTGTCATCCACGAGCACATTTCTGTGGCGCCGCGAATTATGGGATGACGGCCCCGAAGCATTTGAGACCTATGATCCGGTCCGCTTTGTGGATGCGGTGATTTTTGTCGCCAACGGACATGTCTCCGAATCGGTTTTACGCCAGAGCTTCAATTACTCATTGAATGCACAACACACGGTCGAATTCGGTGCCGAGGCAGCCGTCAATTGGCGCGATACCTCGCTCAGCCTGCAGCTGGATGACGGCATAACTATCACACCGATCGCCCTGCCTGTTGCGGATACCCGCGTCGAGGAACGCCGCGCTGAATTTTTCATCAACCATGTCTGGGCCATGAATGACTCGGTCAATGTTGAATCGGGCATACGCTATGAAACCTCCCAGATTGAACAGACCGGCGACACCGAGCAATCGCGAAGTTTCTCCTATCCGAAACCCTCCATTGCACTGACCTGGCAGGCCGCCGACAACACAAGCTTCCGAATTGCCGGACGTCGTGACGTCGATCAGCTGAATTTTGGCAAATTTGCCAGCTCCGTTGATATCGCGGACAACAATGCCGTTGTTGGCAATCCGGATTATGAGCCGCAGCGCACATGGACGCTGGAAGCCGAGGTTGAACGCCGGTTTGGCGATTCCGGTTCGCTCACTTTCCGCATCGGGCAGGACTGGATTGAAGGCGTTGACGATTTTATCTCGATCACCACGCCGAATGGCGTCTTCGATGCGCCGGGCAATATCGGCGATGGCACAATATTCCGCCTGACGGCAGAGGCCTCGCTTCCGCTCGATTCCATTGGCTTGTCCAATGCCGTTCTGGACGGATTTGCCGAATGGTATGACACCAATATTTTCGACGATCTGACCATGCAGGACCGGCACTTGTCCAACCGCAGGGAATGGGAATTCCGCTTTGATTACCGACAGACCTTCCCGGCGCTCAATCTGGCCTGGGGGTGGGATTATTTCTGGCTGTCAGACGGCGAAGTCTTCCGGGCACGCGAATATCGACTGGAAGGTCATACCGATGGCGATCTCGATATCTATGTCGAGACCACGCATTGGGCGGGTCTGACCGCACGGCTGGGCGTCGATCAGGCGCTGGATAACGGCTTTTCACGCCAGCGCGTCTTCTACAATGGCTCACGAGCGCTGGATGTAGTGGATTCGATTGAATACCAGAACCGCCGCGAAGGCCCGTTATTCTACGTCGAATTACGCGGTACATTCTGAGGCGCTAACGCTTTTGTGTATTTCAGTTGAACGATGCACCGCCCTAGCCTGTGCTCAAAAGGGAGAAACAATAATGATAAAAACACTCGTTTCCGCCGCTGCGCTCAGCCTGTCTGTGTGGGGCGCCGCAATCGCGGATGACGGTCTGGAACTCCGCCAGTCCTATGCCGGGCATTATGTGCTGCCGACAATGGTCGGGGATCGCGGCCCCTTTCCTTTTATTCTGGATACAGGTGCCAACCATACCGCCATTCTCGAAATCCTCGCTCATCAGCTGGACCTGTCCTTGCAGGACGGTGTGCCGGATACGCTCTACGGACTGACCGGCTCCAGCGCCACGGTGATCCTTGGCGTTGCCGCGCTCGATTTCGGGGCCGGTCCCGCGCCGGTTCGCACAGCGGTCACCATCGATGCCGATGTGAATGCCGAGCTGGTGGCTTTTGGCATCATCGGTACAGACGCCTTCGCTGGCCAGCGTCTGGAAATTGACCTGTCTGACTATGTCATTCGCGTCAATCCGGACGCCGTCTGGATGGACGACGAAATGGAAGGCCGGATTGCCCGCCACGGCATGCTGCTGGCGCGTGGCACCGTCAGCGGTGTGCCGACAACATTCATGGTCGATACCGGCGCGACCCGCAGCTTCATCAATCGCGAACTCGCCGAACAAATCATTACCGGTCGCCAGATGCGCAATGTCGAGGTGCATGGCATGAGCGGGCAAGGCGCCGGCACCGGCGAAATCGGGATTGGCACAGTGCGCTTTACCGGCCTCTGCAATCGCAATGTTCGCGCGCTTGCAACCGATTTTCCGATATTCGAAACTCTGGGTCTGGATGATACGCCGGCCATGATTGTCGGGCTCGACCTGCTCGATCATTCGCAGATCAGAATTGATTTCGTCTCCGGTCGCTTCACAGTCAACAGTTCAGGGGCCTGCCGTCGGCGCTCCTCCAGCCTTCTGGACCGGAATGTGATTTACGACACCTGGAGCGGTCGCTAGCCACAGCTCTCTACGCCACAAAAAACCGCCGCGGAATTGCTTCCGCGGCGGTTTCTTTGTCAAGATCAGTCCGGTGCGTCAGGGCGCGCCGGAAGAACGGTCCATCGACGGACCGCCCGCTTCTGTATCTTCAGGATGCGGCACCATTGTGCCATCCGCGTCCCCCATCATTTTCTTGATGAGCGGTGAGATCAGCAACATGCCAACCGCAATCGCCATCGCGATCAGGCCGACCTGCGTATAGACCTCGGTATAGGTGGCCTTGGCCGCGGCAACGTCGGTGAGCTGACCGCCTATGGTCTCGGCACCCGTCGACGACGCAATAATCCCGGCGAGGAAATTGGACAGACCCGAATACAGGAACCAGGCGCCCATCGTCATGCCGACCACGCGCGCGGGTGCGAGCTTGGTGACAGCTGACAAGCCGACAGGCGACAACATCAGCTCACCCATCGTGTGGACGAAATAGATGAGGAAGATGAAATAAACCGCCGTCATTCCGGCCGTGCCACTGACATTCATGCCCAGCACCAGTGACAGGAATCCAAGTCCGACCAGAAACACGCCGATGGCAAATTTGACCGGCGTTGACGGATTCATTTTCCGCTTCGCCAGGAATATCCACAACCACGCCATGAGCGGCGCAAAGATGAAGATAAAGGCCGCATTCAAACTCTGGAAGACAGGTGCTGGCACCGGAACGCCAAACATGGTCCGGTCAACCAGACGGTCGGTGAACAGGTTGAGCGATGATCCGGCCTGCTCGAACAATGCCCAGAACGGAATTTGCGCGAGCACGAAATAGATCGCCGCCATCATCTGACCGCGCTCTTTGCCGGCGGTCTTGGTGAAGGCATAGATCACCAGGAAGGCCAGCATGATAAGACCCAGCGGGCCCAGAATGCCGCCCATATATTGCGGGTTCATCACAGCCAGCATGGAAACGCCGATAATGCCGAGCCCAGCCAGATAGCAGGCCCATTCCACATTGATCGGGCCAAAGACTTTTTTCTTCAGCTTTTCGGCATCCGGCGGGTCCGCGCGGCCTTCCAGCCAGCCCTGGAAGAGCAGGAAGGTCAGAAGCCCAATCAGCATACCCACACCGGCAAGCCCGAAGCCCCACGCCCATCCATAAACGATACCAATGATACCCACGGTCACCGAAGACAGGAAGGACCCGAGATTGATGCCCATATAAAAGAGCGTGAAACCGGAATCGCGCCGCGTATCTCCAAGGCCATACAACGTCCCGACAATCGTCGAGATATTGGCTTTAAGGAAGCCCACGCCGGCAATGATCAGCGCCAGCGCAAAATAGAGTATATTGACGTAGAGCGCCTCCTGCTCAACCCGCGTCATATCACCTGAAAATTCGATCTGCGATGGCAAGCCGACCGCATCAGGGTCTGTCACCACCATGACACTGCCTTCATTCTCGAAGCTGACAATCGACTGCCCGCTATCGGAAATGACGATCTGGTTGGCATCGCCACCGCGACCATCCAGCGTCAACTGGTATTCAGCCCCTTCATAGGTGAGAATTTCCCGGGACCCTGCGCCCTCGAACGCCATCATACCGTGGCCGAGCACCAGCAAGATGGCCCCGAATGTGACAGCTTTTCGCTGACCCAGATAGCGGTCCGCGAGCGTGCCGCCGATAATCGTCATCACATAGACGAGCGCCGTATAGGCACCATAAATGATCGTCGATCTTTCATCTGAAAACAGGAAGTGCTGCGTCAGATAAATGATCAGCAGGCCGCGCATTCCATAATAGGAAAAACGCTCCCACATCTCGGTGAAAAACAGAATGGCCAGCCCTTTCGGGTGTCCAAAGAAACTTGTGTCACGCGATGCGGCGTCGCCCGCCTGTCCCGTGACTGCTGGTGTATCTGTCACACTCATCCTCCCCAGATGAATTAAGTCTCGAATCCGGGCGGCACTTGACCACGGCGTTAACCGTCACTCAAGTCTCTATCTGTCACGAGTTTGTCAGTATGCGCATTCGGTGAAGGCAGGCTCGACCGATTTGCCCCATCGGGTGTGATAGCGATCCAGCAAGTCTTCTGCAGGGCTGATACCCGAGGCCGCGATTTCATCGAGATCATCCAGGAACAGGGTCTCATTCTCGCCATGGCCATTCATCCGGGCGCGGCCGCGCAATCCTTCCCGCGACATCGCAAGCACCAGTTTGGCAATGTTCTGAAGCGTCGTGTTCCGGAACGGTGTTTTCAGGGCGGTTTTCGCGGCCCCGATGCGCAATTGCTCCCGCTCGGCTTCGGTCCAGTCCTTGACCAGATCCCAGGCTGCATCCAGCGACGCCGCGTCATAGAGAATGCCGGTCCAGAACGCCGGCAAGGCGCAGAGCCGGTTCCACGGACCACCGTCCGCACCGCGCATTTCAAGGAAGGTTTTCAGGCGCACTTCGGGGAATATAGTCGAGAGATGATCATCGAAATCGTCCATTGTCGGCCGTTCGCCCGGCACCACCGATAATTTTCCATCCAGAAAATCGCGGAAGCTCTTGCCGGTCGCATCGATGAATTCGCCTTTACGCTTGACGAAATACATCGGCACATCCAGCGCATAATCGACATATCGCTCGAAACCCATCCCGTCTTCGAAGACGAAGGGCAACATGCCGGTGCGATGATTGTCGGTGTCGGTCCAGATATGCGCGCGATACGACAAAAACCCGTTCGGCTTACCGTCCGCAAAGGGTGAATTGGCAAACAATGCCGTCGCCACCGGCTGTAATGCCAGCGCCACGCGGAACATTTTCACCATCGTCGCTTCGCTATCAAAATCCAGATTCACCTGAACCGTACACGAGCGGAACATCATCTGATGGCCCAGCGTGCCGACTTTCGGCATATAGGCTTTCATCAACCCATAGCGCCCCTTGGGCATCATCGGCGTGTCTTCAAGCGACCATTTCGGCGAAAATCCGAGGCCGAGAAAACCGGCGCCGATTTCGTCGGCAACGGCTTTGACTTCCTTGAGGTGACCATTCACCTCGGCACAGGTCTGGTGAACCGAATCCAGCGGTGCGCCCGAAAGCTCGAACTGACCGCCCGGCTCCAGGCTGACACTCGCGCCCTCGCGCTTCAGCGCAATCGGCTTGCCGTTTTCAAGAACTTCTTCCCAGCCAAAACGGGTGAGGCCTTCCAGCATCTTGCGGACGGTCGGGCCATTGCCCTCATAGGGCAGCGGGCCGTGATCACCCAGCGAGAAGCCGAACTTCTCGTGTTCAGTGCCAATGCGCCATTGCGAATTCGGCTTGCAGCCGGTCGCAAGATGTTCGGCCATCTGTTCGATGGTCTCGATTGCCGGCCCCTGGCCGCCATCTGAATATGATCCGCTCAAGAGTTTGCCGCTCCCCTATCCCTGAAACCTAGTTAGGTAGCGCAGACGCTCCGGGCAAGGCACAACACACATCATTCACGCGGTTGTGCACCGCTTGCCCAATCGCCGCACACGCTTTGCCACAAGGTCAGGGCTGCCGCTGCTGCCGTATCAGCGCGCAAGATACGCGGACCCAGACTGACGGGGATGGCAAAGGGCAAGGCGCGTATCTGTTCGCGCTCTTCTGGCGAAAACCCGCCCTCGGGTCCGATCAGGATCGCCGCTTTCTCACCCGCCCGATCCCGCAAGGCTTCCGCCATGGGCAAGGCACTTCCCGCTTCGTCGCAATAAATCAGCACCCGGTCGTCCGGCCATTGATCCAGTACGCGCGACAGTTTTTCCGCCTCGCTGATCTCGGGTAGATCAAAACGTTCCGTCTGTTCGGCCGCCTCCCGCGCCAGTGCGGACAACCGGTCGATTCGCACCTTGTCGGCGATGGTGCGATGCGTCAGGACGGGGCGGAGATGTCGCACGCCCAGCTCGGTGGCTTTTTCCACAATGAAATCAGTCCGTGATTTTTTCACCGGCGCGAACAGCAATTCGATATCCGGCACTGCCTGTGACCTTCGCAACCGGGTTTCCACGACCAGCGTCACGGATTTGCGGTCCGCCGCCGTGATGCGCGCCATCCACTCACCGTCTTTCGCATTGAAAAGTCTGACCTTATCGCCGGTTTTTCGGCGCATGACCGCAACCAGATAATGGCTTTCATCCCGCGACAGCGATAGCTGCGCGCCGTCGCTCAGGGAGAGTTCGCAATACAGTCGCGGATCAGACATGATCTGGCGGTAAGCGCCTGCGCCCATGACGTCAACTCTCTTGCCGGACTCAGACAATTCAGGGCAGTTTGCGGCAATGGACATTCAATCCGATCGCCCGGTCGCCGACAGCCTGCCTGCAAGCTGGGTCGATATGGCCCCCGCCGCCATCCGGCCGTTTTTGCGGCTTGCGCGATATGATCGTCCCATCGGATTCTGGTTATTGGCAATCCCCTGCTGGACCGGCCTTATGCTGGCCCGCATGGGCAGTAGTGCCACACCGCAATGGTCCGATCTGGGGCTTGCGGTTTTATTCGGCATCGGTGCTATCGCCATGCGCGGCGCGGGATGCACCTATAACGACATTGTGGATCGCGATCTCGATCGCCGGGTGGCGCGAACCGCCGACCGGCCTCTGGCCGCCGGCACGCTGGCGCTACGCTCGGCCTGGCTGTTTTTGCTGGCCCAATGCCTGATCGGATTTGTCGTTCTGATGCAATTACCGCCACTGGCGATCTGGATCGCCCTGGGGTCGCTATTACTGGTCGCCGCCTACCCCTTCATGAAACGGATTACCTGGTGGCCACAAGCCTGGCTGGGCCTGACCTTCACCGGACAGGTCGATGCCGCCGTTATCGCGCTCTATCTTTCCAGCCTGTTCTGGACGCTTGGGTATGACACCATCTACGCCTGTCAGGATATGGAAGACGACGCCCTGATCGGTGTGAAATCCACGGCAAGAGCCTTGCAGGCCAATCTGCATCGCTGGCTGTGGGGGTTTTACATCGCAGCGGCTTTGCTCGCCGCGCTGGCCGGCATTCTCGCCAATGCGCCGATCTGGTTTGCTGCAGCCATTTTACCCTTTGCCTTTCACCTCTTCGATCAAATTCGCAAAGTTGATCCGACGGACGGTGCGGCCTGCCTTGGCGTTTTCAAAAGCAATCGCACCACCGGCCTCCTCCTGGCACTGGCCTTTCTTATCAGTTCCTTCATTTGACCTTTTCGCCGCATCATGGCGGGATGCATATCGGGTCGCGTCCTTAAGGGACGCAATAAGAGGGAGGCCGTTCATGTCGAACCGGTATTTTGCCGTTTTGGGAGCCTTGGCGCTGTTCGCGTGTAGCGAACCTGCGGCAACGCCTGAGACCGTAGACAGCGCAGACACACAATCCACCGTCAGCGGTTTGCAGGTCGATGTGAGTTATCACACGCTGGAAAACGGATTGCGGATTGTATTGTCCGAAGATCATTCCGTGCCGACCGCCACAGTTGCCGTCTATTACGGCGTCGGTTTCCGCAACGAACCGCGAAACCGTACCGGATTTGCCCACCTGTTCGAACACCTGATGTTTCAGGGGTCCGAAAATCTTCCCAAGGGTGATTTCGATTCCCTGATTTATGGCGCAGGCGGTGTCAATAACGGCTCCACCCGGTTTGATTTCACCAATTATTTTGAAGTCGTGCCGTCCAACGCACTTGAGGCCATCATCTGGGCAGAAGGCGATCGCATGCGGGCGCCCATCATTGATCAGGAAGTACTGGAAAATCAGCAAGGCGTGGTCACCAATGAAGTCCTGGTGAATGTGATCAATCAGCCCTATGGCGGGTGGATCTGGATCGACCTGCCCATGCTGGCGAATGAAAACTGGCACAATGCACACAATTTCTATGGCGATCTGACAGACCTTCAAAATGCCGATCTGGCCGATGTGCAATCCTTCTTTGATACCTATTACGCGCCAAATAATGCAGTCATCGCTGTCGTTGGCAGCTTCGACTCCGATGAAACACTGGCCTGGATTGAACGTGAATTCGGCAGCATTCCGGCCAGCGAGCCTGCACCGCCTATCGACATTTCCGAGCCGCGACAGGAAGAAGAAAAATTCGGCGAAATGTATGACCGTCTGGCGCCGCAACCCGCGCTCGGCTTCGGCTATCACATGCCCGAACGCGGCTCACCCGAATATTATGCCATGGCAGTGCTGGACCAGATTCTGGTTCAGGGCGATGACAGCCTGTTGACCCAGCGCATCGTGAACGAGGAAGGCTATGCCTCCGGCGTATTTGGCGGCATCAACCTGCTCGGCAATATGTATAATTATAACGGTCCCATGCTCTGGTCCGTCGGCATGATCCATGACGACGCCTATTCCGACGAGGAAATCATGGCGACCGTTGATAGCGTGATTGAAGGCCTGCGGACCGAGCCGATCTCGTCCGAACAACTGGATCGGGCTATCACCAAATTGCGTTCCGAATTCTATGACATCGTCGATTCATCGTCGCGTTTCGGACTGGCCGACCTGCTGGCCTCCTTTGCGCTGTTTGACGATGATCCGTCGCGCTTTAACCGGATTGAACAGGGCTTCGATCAGGTCACGCCTGAACTGGTTCTGGCAACCGCCCAGGAATATCTGAGGCCCACCAACCGGTCCGTCCTGCGTGTCATTCCGGATCCGGACGGCACGATGAGCGAAAATCCATCAGGCAATGGCGAGTGATCGGGAGGATATGACAATGTTGAAATCCAGCTTGAAACTGATCGCTATCGGCGCCGCATGCGTTTCGATGTCGGCCGCACAGGCACAGCAAAGCCAGCAGCCTGTAATCGGACCTGCGCCATCCTTTGAACTTCCGGACACGCGTACCATCCAGCTTGATAACGGACTGGAGGCGACCTTCATCGATTTCGGCCTCGCGCCAAAGGTCAATATTTCCATCCAGGTTCTGGCAGGCAATGTCTTTGACGGCGAACATACCTATCTCGCCGACATTGTTGCCGGTATGATGGAAGAAGGCGCCGCGGGCGAAACATCCGAAGACATCGCGCGGGCGTTTGCATCAATGGGCGGCGATATGAATGTCGGCGTCGGCATGCACACGACGAATTTCTCGGCGAATGTCCTGTCCGAATTCGGGCCGGATGCCATCCGCAGAATGGCGACCATCATTCAGCAACCGGATTTCCCGGAATCGGAATTTGATCGCCTGCTTCAAAACCAGATCCGCAATATGACGGTTGCCCGCTCCCAAGCGGGGCCTCTCGCCACGGAAGCCTATGTCGGATTGCTCTATGGCACGGAACATCCCTATGGCGAGGGCCTGCCGGATGTTGGCGAGATGGACTCCTTCTCCATGGACCTTGTCCGGCAGTTCCACGCCGATTATTTCGGCGCCGCACGGACCCGGATCTATATCGCCGGTCGTTTTGACCAATCGGCCATGGAAGCCGCCATTCGCGATGCATTCGCGGATTGGGACACCGGACCGGACACCGCCGTTCCACCTGCCGCTATCCGCCCCGGACCGGTGGTCCGCCTGATCAATCGCGAGGGTGCACCACAGACCACGATCCGGCTTGGCTTTCCGGCACCGGAAATCGGGACCGATGAGGCCATCAGCATGACCGTGATGAACGCCTTGCTCGGCGGGTCTTTCACCTCTCGCCTGACCCGCAATTTGCGCGAAGACAAGGGCTGGACCTATTCGCCCGGCTCCGGCATCACAAACCGGGTCGGCTCGTCCTACTGGACCTTCAATGCAGATATCGTCACCGAGCATACAGTCGAAGCATTTTCGGAAATTTTCGACGAAATCCAGACGCTGCAACTCAATGCACCGGATGACGCCGAAGCGACCGGTATGCGAAACTGGCTCTCGGGCATTTTCATATTGCAGAACGCCTCGACCGGTGGCCTGATCGGACAGATTTCCAGCCGTGATTTCTTCGGCCTGCCCGATGATTATCTGGAAACCTATGTCGACCGGATCAATTCGGTATCCAATGACGATATTTCATCTGCCGCCGCCGACTATCTGCCGCTGAATGACATGGTGCTGGTGGTCGTTGGCGATCTCGACACGATCGAAGACGGGATACGGGCCTTCCCGCAACTCGCGGATGCCGAATTCATCACGGATTCTGAATAAGATGTCGGCACGGAAACCGGACCGCGCGTCCGGTTTCCGCTTGGCCCGATGATCCTCCGGCAAGACGAGACGCTGGCCGATTTCGTCGCCCGCACCACCGAAATAATGTCGCCGCCGCTCGTGCCGGAATTGCATTTGCATCTGGCAACGCAAAGCATTGCCTTGTGGGAACAGACCGAAGAGGCGTTGGCGAGATGGGCCTCCCGCCCCCCTTCTGGGCATTTGCCTGGGCCGGCGGACAGGCGCTGGCGCGATATATCCTCGATCAGCCCGACCTCGTTTCCGGAAAATCCGTGCTTGATTTTGCAGCCGGTGGCGGCATCGCCGCCATTGGTGCGGCCAAAGCCGGGGCCGGCTCAGTATTCGCCACCGAAATCGATGATTTCGCTGTCGCGTCCATCCACCGGAATGCCGCACTGAACCGCGTCGCCATCAACGCGGCCAACGACGACGTCATTGGTACCAACCGGGGCTGGGATGTCATTCTCGCGGCAGACGTATTCTATGAAAGTGCCTTGTCGAAACGGATCGAGCACTGGCTTCACAGCCTCCATACGCGCGGCGCACTCGTCCTGATCGGCGATCCGGGACGTCATTTCCTCCCTCAGGACAGATTGATCGAGCTCGCCAGTTATTCTGTGCCGGTCACGCGCGACCTAGAGGATCGTGAAATCCGCAATGCGCGCGTCTGGAAATTTCGCGACTGACAATCTTTCAGGCAGCACAGAATCGAGCCAGTGATAACGTATGGCTAAAGTCCGCGCCGTTGACCGGCGATTATTCCTGCTGATCGAAATTGCGGCCCGGCGCTTGAACCGGCAGGCGGATGCGCGTCTGAAAGCGGAAGCCGGCGTTTCCGCTGCTCAGGCGGGCGTCCTGTTTTTGCTCTTGCGCCGCGGTGAACGCAGGATCGGCGCGCTCAGCAAGACGCTGTCGCTGAACCCGCCCGCCATGACCGGCCTCGTCGACCGGATGGAGAAAGCCGGCCTTGTCACCCGCACGACGGACTCGTCCGATGGGCGCGGCGCCATGATCGCGCTAACTGCCAGCGGCACCGATGCCGCGAACCGGGCAGATAAAGTACTGAAAGAACTGAACGCTGACCTCGAAATGCAATTGGGCGATGAGGTCGCCGACATTCTCCATGACGGCCTGACGCGCATCGTGACGGACGAAAGTTGACGCCCGCGCGAACTGGATTTGCCCATCAGTCTTGCCTAGACATGGCAGTATCGAAAAACAGCGGAGCGTATTCCAGATGAGCAATTTGGTTTCTGTAGAGACAACCGACGGTGTGCGGACCATTCGCTGGAATCGTCCGGAAAAGAAAAACGCGCTGTTGCGCGAAATGTATGACGCCGCGGCCGAGGCTTTCGAAACCGGTGAAGCCGATGCCGATGTCCGCGTCTTTGTTCTGGGCGGTACGCCCGGCCTGTTCACGGCCGGCAATGATCTCGTCGACTTCATGGAAGCCCCGCCGCATATCGGAAGCGAGGATCAGCCGCCCGTTGAACGCTTCATGCGCGCGTTGATGACCGCCGGAAAGCCGGTTATTGCCGAGGTTGACGGTTTGGCGATCGGCATTGGCACCACGCTGCTTTTGCATTGCGACCTGTCCTATGCCTCTGAAAATGCGGCGTTCAAGACACCCTTCGTGGATCTGGCGCTGGCGCCGGAATTTGCGTCCAGCCTGCTCTTTCCCACCCTGCTTGGTCGCGCCGCTGCGTCCGATCTGCTGATGATGGGCTCGGTCTGGGATGCAGATCGCGCGAAACAGGCCGGCCTGATCACTGACGTCGTGCCGTCCGATAAACTCGCCAGCTTCGTCAATGAACGCGCCCGCGCGCTGGCCGCAAAATCGCCCGGCGCGGTCCGTCAGGCCAAGGCCCTGATGATGACACCGGCCGAAAGCGCCGAAGACCGTATGGCGCGCGAAGGCGGGATATTCGCCCAAATGCTCCAATCGCCGGAATTCAATGAAGCGGTCACCGCCTTCATGGAACGCCGCGCGCCAGATTTTTCGAGGTTCGGCTGATGGCAAAAGGCGCACACGCCTATATCGACGATCCGCGCAATGCGGACGTCAAGATATGGATTAATGGCGAATTATTCCCGCGCAAGGAGGCACGGGTGTCCGTGCTCGATTCCGGCTTCATGCTCGGCGATGGCGTGTGGGAAGGCTTGCGCGTCCATGACGGCAAGATCGCTTTCCTCGACCGGCATCTCGACCGGTTGGAAGAAGGCGCCAAGGCGCTCGATTACGAGCTGGGCATCAGCCGCGAGGATCTCACGCGCGCGCTCTATGACACGCTGGACACAAACGGCATGCGCGAGGGCGATGGCGTTCATATTCGCCTGATGACGACCCGCGGGCTGAAAGCCACGCCCTATCAGGACCCGCGCGTCACCATTTCCGCAGCAACCATTGTCATCTTGCCGGAATGGAAAACGCCCGACCCGAAAGTCGCCGAAACCGGCCTGCGGCTCTTCACGGTTCATGTGCGCCGCGGCTATCCGGACGGGCAGGACCAGAAGCTCAATTCGCACTCCAAGATCAACTGTATCACCGCCTGCATTCAGGCCACCAAGGCCGGTGCGGATGAAGCCCTGATGCTCGATCCGCATGGCTTTGTCGCCACATGCAATTCGACACATTTCTTCATCGTTCGCAAAGGCGAGGTCTGGACGTCGACCGGCGATTATTGCCTGGGCGGCGTTACACGCGGCGTCATCATCGAGCTCTGCCGCGAAGCGGGCATTCCCGTTTTCGAGAAGAATTTCAGCCTGATGCAGGTCTATTCCGCCGAGGAAGCCTTCACCACCGGTACATTTGCCGGCCTGATGCCGGTAACCGAAGTCGATGGCCGCAAGATCAGCGACAAACGCGGGCCCATGGTCGAACGCCTGCAAGCGCTATATCGGGCGAGAATCGCGGCGGAATGAACGAGACTATCCGCATCTGCCTCTGGTCCGGGCCGCGAAACATTTCGACGGCGACCATGCGGTCGTTTGAAAACCGCAGCGATTGCGCGGTCTGGGATGAACCTTTTTACGGTCCATATCTGGTCAAGACCGGGCTGGATCATCCGGGCCGCGAGACCATTCTGAAATCGGTTCCGCTGGATGAAAACGACATTGCCGCCCGCTGCGCGGGCGCTGCACCGGATAGGTCACCGATTTTCTTCCAGAAACATATGTGCCAGCACATTCTGGACGATATCCCCCGCGACTGGATTGCCGCCTGCCGGCATATTTTCCTGATCCGCGATCCGGAAGAGGTCGCGGCCAGTTTTGCGGCCACAACCGGTGCCGTCACCGCCGATGATATCGGTCAGGTGCGCCAGACTTGGCTGTATGAAAATATCTCCCAGCGCACCGGCCGCGCCTGGCCCGTCATCGAGGGACAGGATGTACTGGAGAATCCGGCAGCCATGCTGCGGGCCCTGTGCCGCGATATCGACATCCCGTTTAATGAAAACATGTTGAGCTGGCCGGCGGACAAACGCGCGACCGACGGTGTCTGGGCGCCGTGGTGGTATGCACGCGTCGAAGCTTCGACCGGGTTTGAAAAACCCCGACCCAGTCCTCATATCCTTCCCGAGGCGGCCAAAGCCGCTGTAGAGGAAAGTCGCCCGCATTACGAAAAACTGCGGGACAGAAAGCTGAAAGTCTGACGCCATGAGTGACTACGACATCCGCCATGAAGCCGGCGAAACCGGCGGCCGCTTCGTCATCGATCTGGGCGCTGGCGCCGAGGCCGAACTCACCTATTCGAGCGCAGGCACGGAACGCTGGATTGCTGATCATACCGGCGTGCCGGGCACACATGGCGGCAAGGGGATTGCCGGCCAGCTGGTTCTGGCGCTCATCGCCGCCGCCAAAGCGGCCAATGTCAAAGTCGTGCCGCTCTGTCCCTACATCGCGGCATGGGCAAAAAAACACCCGGAAGAAGCGGCGGTTTTCGACTGATCCATTCGCCGCAGGCGAGACGCTGGACAATTCCGCCTGAACTCGCAGATTGGGGGAAAGCTTCAAGGACGCTCCATGGCCTATAAATCGCTGCGCGACTATATCGACTGGCTGGAAGCCCGGGGCGACCTGAAACGCATTTCGGCGCGGGTCTCGACCGATCGCGAAATCACCGAGATTCACAAGCGCGTCCTCGCCGCCGGCGGTCCGGCCCTGTTGTTTGAAAATGTCGTCAATGAAAAGGGCGAACCCTCGGGCATGCCGGTGCTGACCAATCTGTTTGGCACGGTCCAGCGCGTCGCCAATGCGGTGACGCTCGGCGGTGAGCCCCGCGAAACCGCAGAAGAATTACGCGAAGTTGGCGAACTGCTGGCTTTCCTGCGACAGCCGGAACCGCCGCGCGGCGTGAAAGACGCCCTCTCCATGCTGCCGCTGGTCAAGACGGTAATGAGCATGCGCCCGAAGACGGTGCGCAATGCGCCCTGTCAGGACGTGGTTCTGACCGGCGACGAGATTGATCTCGACACATTGCCGATCCAGACCTGCTGGCCCGGCGAACCGGCACCGCTGATTACCTGGCCTCTGGTCGTTACCAAAGGCCCGTCGGACAAAAAGGAAGACGACTTCAATCTCGGCATTTACCGCATGCAGAAGCTGGGCAAGGACAAGACCTTGATGCGCTGGCTCAAACATCGCGGCGGCGCCCAGCATTATCAGCGCTGGAAGGATGAAAAGCCCGAACCCCTGCCCGCCGCCGTCGTGCTCGGTGCAGATCCCGGCACCATACTCGCTGCGGTGACGCCGGTGCCCGATACGCTCTCGGAATACCAGTTTGCCGGTCTTTTGCGCGGGGCCAAGGCTGAGCTGGTCGATTGCAGGACCGTGCCCCTGAAAGTGCCGGCCGAAGCCGAGATCGTGCTGGAAGGCCATGTCATGCTGGATGAATATGGCGATGAAGGCCCCTATGGCGATCACACCGGTTATTACAACTCGGTGGAAAAATTCCCGGTCTTCAGGATCAGCGCCATCACCATGCGCAAGGACCCGATCTATCTGTCCACCTATACCGGTCGTCCGCCGGATGAACCCAGCGTTCTGGGCGAAGCGCTGAACGAGGTTTTCATCCCCCTCTTCCAGCAGCAATTTCCCGAAGTCGTGGATTTCTGGCTGCCGCCGGAAGGCTGTTCCTATCGCATCGCCGTTGTCTCGATGAAGAAGGCCTATGCCGGCCATGCCAAGCGGGTGATGCTCGCCGTCTGGTCCTATCTCAGGCAATTCATGTACACGAAATGGGTGATCGTCGTGGATGACGATATCAATGCCCGCGACTGGAAAGACGTAATGTGGGCGGTTTCCACCCGCATGGACCCGGCGCGCGATATCACCGTGATCGAAAACACGCCGATCGATTATCTCGACTTCGCCTCCCCCGTCTCCGGCCTCGGCTCCAAGATCGGGCTGGACGCCACCAACAAGATGGATGGCGAAACCACGCGCGAATGGGGCGACAAGCTGGACATGGATGAAGAAACCAAACAGCGGGTCGACGAGATGTGGGACGAGTTGGGGGTTTAGGCTTGCTTTGTCGCATGGCAGGGCGCTAACCCAGCAAGATGACCGAGCCCAAACGCATCCGCACCCGCGAACTTCGTAAACAGCTTGAATCCTGGATTCGCGGGCGCCTGTGGGCGCAAGTCATCGCCGCCCTCATCCTCGGGGCGATGGTCGGCGCACTCATCGGGCCGGATACCGGTTTTGTCAGCGCGCAAACGGCTGATCTCGCCGGGCGCTGGCTGGCCCTGCCCGGCGGGCTCTTTCTAAACATCATCCAGATGGTGCTGATGCCGCTGGTCGCCGCCTCGATCGTGCTCGGCCTCGCTGCTGGCGCTTCTGATCCGGACAAGCTGCGCCGCCTCGGCGGTAAACTCGCCCTGTTTATCTCCGGCACCACAGTGTTTGCTGCGGTACTCGGCGCGATACTGGCGTTATGGTTCAAACCCGGTCAGGCGGTGATGAGTGGACAAATGCCATTGCCGCGCCTGCGCCCGGACCCTGCAAGCCTTTCCGAGCCAACTGACCCGCTGACTGACGTCGCTGCAAATGCGCCGGATTTGATCGCTCGCATCGTGCCGTCCAACCCGTTGGCCGCAGCCGCCGACAGCGAAATGCTGGCCATTGTCGTTTTCTCGATTTTTGTCGGCCTTGCTTTCGTCGCATCGAAAAACCAGTCACGCCTCGCCCCGTTGAAACAATTATTCGAGGCCATGCTGGAAGTCTCGATGACCGTGGTAAAATGGGCCATGCATCTGACGCCCTTTGCGGTGTTCGGCCTGACCGCACAGCTGGTCGCCCGCATGGGTCTGTCAGCCATCACCACGCTCGCCGCCTATGTCGGTCTGGTGCTGGCGGGGCTGGCCCTCCTGCTCGCCCTTTATGTCGTGCTGGTCATGGTGCTGGGCCGTATGGGACCGGTCGCCTTCCTTAAAGCCATCTTCCCGGTCCAGCTTCTTGCGTTTTCAACGTCCTCGTCAGCGGCCGTCATGCCAATGTCTATGGAAACCGCGCGCAACCGGTTGGGCACGCCCGGCGACACCGCCAGCTTCATCATTCCGCTGGCGGCGACTATGAACATGGCCGGCACCGCGCTCTATCAGGCAATCGCCGTCATTTTCGTGGCGCAAGTCGCTGGCGTCGCCCTTACGCCGCCGGAAATTGCGCTGATCGTCCTCAGCCTCGTCGCAGCGTCCATCGGCGCACCGGGCGCGCCCGGCGTCTCCATCGCCATCCTGTCTGGAATGCTGGTGAATTTCGGCATACCGGCGGAAGGGCTGGTCTTTGTAATCGGCGTGGATCGATTGCTGGATATGTCGCGGACCGTCGTCAATGTAACCGGCGATCTCGCCGCCTGCCGGATTTTGTCGCGGAACCCGACAGAGTCGCAGTAAGCCTACCGGGCATCAACACATCGCAAGAAAACCGAAAGCGCCGCATAGAATGTCCAAAACCGTCCGCATTGACCTTGTCGCCGATTTCGTCTGCCCCTGGTGCTGGCTCGGCTGGCGCAACTGGATCGCCGCAAAAAAGCTGGCACCCGAAATCAAAACCGAAATGACCTGGCGGCCCTACGAGCTCGACCCGAGCCTTCCAATCGAGGGTGCGCCCTATCGCGATTACATGAAAGCCAAATTCGCCGGCGCGAATGCCGACCATTGGAAAGCCATGCGCACCCATCTGGAAGCTGCCGGTCCCGGCGCCGGCATTGATTTTCGCTTTGACGCCATCACCCGTCGCCCGAATACAATCAATGCGCATCGCCTGATCCGCTGGGCGCGCGGCCAGAGCGCGAAGAAAGCCGACGCCGTGGCCGAAGGCTTGTTCGTCGCCTTTTTTCGGGATGGAAAAGATATCGGCGATGCCGCCATTCTGGAACAGATCGCCGAAGATTCCGGGCTCGACCGCGCGATTGTCGCCGACCTTCTGAAAAGTGATCGCGACATTGCGGACGTGAGAGAAGAGGCAGGTTTCTTTCGCCAGCTGGGGGTGACCGGCGTGCCGAGCTTTATTTTTGAGGGACAATTTGCGGTCCCCGGGGCAGCCGAACCCGCCGTGCTGGCAGACGCGCTGAAACAGGCCGCCGATCTGCCGCCGCGCGAATAGTCTTTGCCGAATTTCGCGTATCAGGACATATTACAGGCAAACAAGGGACAGGAGGTTTTCATGATCAGGTTTTTACCCATCGCATTTATCGCCGCTCTGGCATTGGCGGCCTGCAATAATAATCCCGCCGAAACAGACACGGCGGACACGTCGCAGATGAACAATTCCGGCAGCGCCGGGACGTCGTCCGACGACGTGAACTCAACCTCGTCTTCCTCGTCTGGCGCCTCCAATGATGAGTTTGTTGCGGCCTGCCTTTCGGCCTCCAACCAGAGCGAAAGTATGTGTCGTTGCCTGTCGGAAAAGGCCGATGAAGACCTGTCTGACAATAGCCGCGAATTCCTGATCGCCACGCTGAACGAGCAATCAGAAGAGGTTATGGAAATGCGCGCGCGGATGAGTCTTGAGGAAATGTCCACCGCCGGCATGTTTCTCGTGAATGCATCAACCCAGTGCGCCAGCGAAGGCCGCCAGTAACAGGATCGTTTCATGACCGCACTTCAGGCTGTCGGCCTCTACACGGCGTTGAATTTGTTGCTGGTGGCATTGCTTTCCATTCCCATCGGATTGAATCGCAACAAGAAGAAAATCAGCCTTGGCGATGGCAATGACGCCGCCATGACGAAGCTGATTCGCGCGCACGGCAATGCGGCGGAATGGATTCCCGGCGCGTTGATCGGCCTGTTTCTGCTGGCATCGCTGGGCTATGGCTCGCTGGTGATTCACATCATCGGCGTACTGTTCACGATTGCACGCGGCGCACATGCCTATGCCTTTCTCAGCGGCCGGACAGAAGCCCCGGCGCGGGTTTTCGGTGCTGCCATCACCCTGCTTGCCTATGTCGCGATCAGCGGTGCGCTGATCTGGAAAGCCATCAGCTGAACGAGGCATTGCCCCGAACAGGCGTCACGGGCTAGTTGAGGGTCATGACCTTACCTGTAGACGCTCCGGACACGAACCAACTCCTCACCATCGCTGAGGACCTGATCAAGCGCGCCACCACGCTTGGCGCCGATGCGGCAGAAGCCGCAGTAACCCAGTCACGCTCAACCGAGGTCGCGGTGCGCGACGGAAA
>Ga0316204_10005019_pt1 | contig 22656 bp, 18 predicted proteins | sample 6monrhotite_MG_2_FD_205661 | JGI IMG/M metagenome (GOLD analysis project Ga0316204, IMG submission 205661) | Microbial mat bacterial communities from mineral coupon in-situ incubated in ocean water Damariscotta River, Maine, United States -... | ecosystem: Environmental > Aquatic > Marine >... | reverse complement strand
AAAGCCGAACTGCCGTTTTGGCTGCATCATTACAATTGGCACAGACCACATTCCGGGATAAATAGGAAAACACCCATCAGCCGATCAGGCTTGGATGTGAACAACCTCATGAGACTCCACAGCTAGGTAACACCCGCCTTACACGCAACACCCGCCTCAAATTTCTTCCACCGCCGACACCCCGTCAAGGGATTTAAGCGCGCCTTTCACCTGCGGGGTCACCGGAAAATCAACGCCCAAAGACATGTCCACCTCGCCGGGCAATTCCGGATGCAACAGGCACAAATAAACCGGGCCGCGCCCCACCATACTGCTTTCTTTTTTACTGCGCGCCAACAATGACGCCACCGGTGCCACCGCCGCCTCTTGGTCGATGAAAATGCGCAATCCAACCGGCCCGGCCCGCGCCACAGCCGCATCGATGGGCGCCACCGAGCGCGCCAATAACTTCAGCTGATCTGCCTCCATCGTTGCCTCGACCGTCACGATGACTTTTGATCCGACCTCGATGAATTCACGGGATTTTTCCAATGTTTCGGAAAACATCGTCACCTCATATTGCCCCGTCGTGTCAGACAGTTGAACAAAGGCAAAGCGATTGCCACGGGCGGATTTTCGTTCCTGACGGCTCGATACCGTGCCCGCCAATTTCACCACCGCCGCCGCCGTCGCCACCTTTTGCGTGGCTTCGTGCAGGGTCATCACGCCGGAACGTTTCAACGCGGCCATATAATCATCGAGCGGATGCCCCGACAGATAAAACCCGATGGCGGTAAATTCTTCGCCCAACCGTTCCGCAGGCAGCCAGTCGTCACATGGCGTCAGCCGTGGTTCGGGCAAATCATCACCTGCCTCGCCAAACAGCGACACTTGGTTTGAGGCGCGCTGTTCGTGGATTGCCGCCGAATATCCCACCAGCGCATCAAGGCTGCGAAACACTCGGGCGCGATTGGGATCAAGCTCGTCAAACGCCCCCGCACGGGCCAGCATTTCCATCGGCCGCTTGCCCACACGTTTCAAATCCACCCGCCGCGCCAGATCAAAAACCGTCGCAAAGGGCTTGTCGCCGCGCGCACCGGTTATCAGCCGCATCGCCTCGACGCCGACATTTTTCAAGGCCCCCAACGCATAAACCACGCAACCGTCAGTGACCGAAAAAACCGCATCCGACCGGTTCACACAGGGCGGTATAATCGTGATGCCCATGCCGCCACGATCCGTGGGTTTGCGTACCTCGTCGGCATAGATCGCCAATTTATCCGTCAGATGCAAATCGCAATTCATCACACCGGCCATAAATTCAACCGGATGGTTCGCCTTTAGCCAAGCGGTTTGATAACTGACCACCGCATAGGCCGCCGCGTGGGATTTGTTAAAACCGTAATTGGCAAACTTATCCAAAAGGTCCCAAACTTCGCGGGCCTTTTTGTCATCCACGCCGTTTTCAGCCGAGCCTTTCAGGAACTTCGGTTTTTCCGCATCCATCGCCTCCTGGATTTTTTTACCCATGGCGCGGCGCAACAAATCCGCCCCACCCAGCGAATATCCCGCCATTTCCTGGGCGATCTGCATCACCTGTTCCTGATAAACAATAATGCCTTGGGTTTCATCCAGAATATGGTCGATGGTCGGGTGCAGTTTGTCCCGCTCCGACAGCCCGTTTTTCACCTCGCAAAACTTTGGAATATTTTCCATTGGTCCGGGGCGATACAGGGCCACGAGTGCGATGATATCCTCGATGCAATCGGGTTTCATCCGCCGCAGCGCATCCATCATGCCAGAGCTTTCCACCTGAAATACGGCGATTGTTTTTGCTGCCGCATAAAGTTGATAAGACGCCGCATCATCCAGCGGGATCGCGTTGATGTCGTTTTCCGTGCCTGCCAAAGGCGTATATAATTGCCGCCCATCGGCACAAACATGCAACGAACGACCGGATTTCAGGATCAGATCAACGGCATTTTGCACCACGGTCAGGGTTTTCAGGCCCAAAAAGTCGAACTTGACCAGACCGGCCTGTTCCACCCATTTCATGTTGAATTGCGTGGCCGGCATGTCCGATCGCGGGTCTTGATAGAGTGGCACCAAGGCATCCAATGGCCGATCCCCGATCACCACGCCCGCCGCGTGGGTCGATGCATTGCGCAACAACCCCTCAACCTGTTGGCCATAGCGCAACAGCCGTTCCACTACCTCTTCGGCCTTGGCTTCTTCGCGCAAACGCGGCTCGTCCGCCAACGCCTTTTCGATGGAAACCGGCTTCACCCCTTCCACCGGGATCATCTTGGACAAGCGGTCGACCTGACCATAAGGCATCTGCAAAACCCGCCCCACATCGCGCACCGCGGCCTTGGACAACAGCGCGCCAAAGGTGATGATCTGGCCTACTTTGTCACGGCCATATTTTTCCTGCACATAGCGAATGACTTCTTCGCGACGGTCCATGCAAAAATCGATGTCGAAATCCGGCATCGACACCCGTTCAGGATTGAGAAACCGCTCAAACAACAGCGAATACCGCAAGGGATCAAGGTCGGTGATCGTCAGGGCATAAGCCACAAGGCTGCCCGCGCCAGACCCACGCCCGGGCCCCACCGGAATATGCTGATCCTTGGCCCATTTGATGAAATCCGCCACGATCAGGAAATAGCCGGGAAAACCCATGCCCTCGATGATGCCCAGCTCAAATTCCAGCCGCGCCTCATACTCGGCAACAGTCGTTGCGTGCGGGATCACCGCCAACCGCTCGACCAGCCCCGCCTTGGCCTGACGGCGCAGTTCCTCCACCTCGTCATCGGCAAATTTTGGCAGGATCGGATCACGTTTATAGGCCCTAAAGGCGCAGCGCCGCGCGATTTCAATCGTATTTTCAATGGCTTCTGGCAGGTCCGCGAACAGGGTGACCATTTCTTGCTGGCTTTTGAAATAATGCTGGTCACTTAACTGGCGACGCGGTTCCAACTGATCGACATAGGCTCCTTGGGAAATGCAAATCAACGCGTCATGGGCCTCAAACATGTCGGTTTTGGGGAAATAAACGTCATTGGTGGCTACCAGCGGCAGCCCCATCTGATAGGCTATTTCGACAAAACCGCGCTCTGTTTTCGCCTCAACGCTGCGCGGGCCATCGGCGCCGGGATGGCGCTGTAATTCAACATACAAACGATCGCCAAAAACTTCGGACAACTGGGTCATCATCGCTTGCGCCGCAGGCCGTGATCCATTTTGCAACAACCGTCCCACAGGGCCGTCCGGCCCACCGGTAAGACAGATCAAACCGGCGCTATATCTCGCCACTTCCGCCAGTGTTACACTGGGCAATTCACCGCCCTTATCCAGATAAAGACAGGAATTCAGCTTCATCAGGTTTTCATAACCGGTTTCATTCTGGGCCAGAAAAACCATCGGCGCAGGCAGTGGCGGATCCTCGCCCTGCGCCACCTCGCCTGCGATATCTATCTGACAGCCAATGATCGGCTGCACGCCTTCTTTGGCCAAGGTTTCGGAAACCTCAAGTGCCGCAAAAAGGTTGTTGCTGTCGGTCAGGGCCACAGCAGGCATATCGGCCTGTTGGCACAGGCCCGCCAGCTTTTTCACCCGAATTGCGCCCTCCAAAAGGGAATATTCGGAATGCAAACGCAAGTGGATGAATCGCGGTTCAGTGTTCATGCCCGCCAACTTAGGCAAAGCCCGCGACCCATGAAAGCCAAACCGGTCAAGAAGTTGAAAAAATTCACAAGGGGCTGGACAGAATCCGAAATACAAGGTCTTCTGGTGCAATGCGGGGCGTGGCTTGGCATCCAAACCCACCGTTTTACGCCACATCGGGCGCTGGGATTGGTCGGCAAAGAAGGTGGCGGGTTTAAACATGTCCGAGATCACGTTTCAGTTGAACGGATCCCAGACGACTGTGGCGGTGACTTCTCCGACACAAACACTTCTGGATTTTTTGCGATTAGACAAAGGGCTTTGCGGCACCAAAGAGGGCTGCAACGAAGGCGATTGCGGCGCCTGTACGGTCATGGTTGTTGATGACCGGGGCAGCCGCGCGCTCAATGCCTGTATTTTGTTCCTGCCGCAACTGGATGGCAAAGCCGTCGTCACCGTCGAAGGATTGGCCGCGCCCGACGGCACGCCGCACCCAGTGCAATCTGAAATGGTGGCGCAACACGGCTCTCAATGCGGATTCTGTACGCCGGGTTTTGTCATGTCCATGGCCACCGCACATGAAAACGGGGCGACGGATTTTGACGATCAACTGGCGGGTAATCTTTGCCGTTGTACAGGCTATGCCCCGATCGTCAAAGCGGCGAAAGCGGCCACAAACGCCCCGCGCCCAAACTGGATGGCCGATCTCACCACGCGCCCGAGCTTGCCCGGCAAGCGAGCGAGCAACGCGGTGAGGGTGGCACAGCCATCCTCGGCCGCGGCGCTCGGGCTGTGGTATGAAAAACACCCCGACGCCACGTTGATCGCCGGGGCCACCGATGTCGGGCTTTGGGTCACCAAAAAGATGGCCGATCTAAAGGATGTGGCCTTTATCGGTGGCATCAAGGATATGCAAAACATCGACATTACCGACACTGAAATCACCCTCGGGGCCGCCGTAACTGTCAGCGATTTTTTGACGGCGATCAAACCCTATCACGCCGATTTTGCCGAGATGCTGCGCCGTTTTGGCTCTACCCAAGTGCGTAACGCCGCCACGATCGGTGGCAATATCGCCAACGGTTCACCCATCGGTGACAGCCCGCCCGCCTTGATCGCGCTGAGTGCAAAACTGCACCTGCAAAAGGGCGAAACCCACCGCATTATACCGCTAGAGGATTTTTTTGTCGCCTATGGCAAACAGGATCGTGCAAGTGGGGAATTTGTCAAATCGATTACGATCCCGCGCCAGCCTGATCGCCTGAAAGCCTATAAAATATCCAAACGCTTTGATCAGGATATTTCCGCGCTTTGCGGCTGTTTCAACATCACCGTAAAAGCCGGAAAAATCACAGGCGCACGCATTGCTTTTGGCGGCATGGCGGCCATCCCCAAACGCGCCAGCCATGTCGAGGCCGCGCTTGTTGGCGCAAGCTGGACGGAAAAAACCATTCGTGCCGCCATGGGCGAATTTTCCCGTGATTTCACCCCCTTGTCAGACATGCGCGCCAGTGCCGATTATCGCCTGCACATCGCGCAAAACCTGTTGCTGCGCTATTTCCATGAGGACACAGGCGCAAAAACCCGCCTGTTGGCGGTGGCCCCATGAGTGTAAGCAAACCCCTGCCCCATGACGCGGCACCGTTGCATGTGACCGGTGCTGCGCGCTATGTTGACGACATTCCGATGCCCGCCAATACGCTGCATCTGGCCTTTGGTCTGTCGCCGATTGCCCGCGGTACATTCACCGCGCTGGATCTGACCGATGTGCGTGCCGCCGAGGGCGTTGTCGCCGTTCTTACCGCCAGTGATTTGCCGGGCGAAAACGATACATCCCCCTCAGCCCATGACGAACCTTTGCTGTCTACAGGCCCTTTGCACTTCAAAGGCCAGCCGATTTTCATCGTCGCCGCCACCAGTCATCACGCGGCGCGGCGTGCGGCGCGGCTGGCGAAAATTGAGGTGACAACACAAACGCCGATCCTGACAATTGACGCCGCCATGGCGGCCAACAGCCGGTTTGAGGCCGGGCCGGTTATTTGGGCCAAGGGCGACAGTGAAACAGGGTTGCGAAAATCCAAAAACCAATTATCTGGCTCGCTGCCTTTTGGCGGTCAGGAACATTTCTATCTTGAAGGGCAAGCCGCCGCCGCTTTGCCCGGCGAGGGTGACATTCTGGTGCATTCTTCCACGCAGCACCCGAGCGAAATTCAGCATAAAGTGGCCCATGCCCTGAACCTGCCAATGAATGCGGTCAGAGTCGAGGTGCGGCGCATGGGTGGTGGTTTTGGCGGCAAAGAAAGCCAGGGCAACGGGTTGGCCGTTGCCTGTGCCGTGGTTGCCATGCGCCTGAACCGGCCTGCAAAAATGCGCTATGATCGCGACGATGATATGATCATCACCGGCAAACGCCATGATGGCCGCATCGATTACCGTGTCGGGTTTGACGACAGGGGGCGGATCACCGGGCTGGAATTTGATCACTACATTCGCTGTGGTTGGTCTCAGGATTTGTCCTTGCCCGTGGCCGATCGTGCCATGTTGCACGCCGACAATGCCTATCATTTGAGTGACGTCAAAATCACCTCGCACCGCCTGAAAACCAACACCCAAAGCGCCACCGCCTATCGTGGATTTGGCGGCCCGCAAGGGATGATCGGCATTGAACGGGTAATGGATGAGATCGGCTTTGCCCTTGGCCTCGATCCCCTTGCGGTGCGACGGGCGAATTTTTATGCCGATGCCCCGGCAAAACCGCGCCAAACCACGCCTTACGGCATGGAAGTGACCGATGGCATCATCAACGCGCTGGTGCAAAAACTGGCGACATCCGCTGATTATGAAGCGCGGCGAAAATCCGTCACACAGTGGAATGCGGAAAACCCGATCCTGAAACGCGGGCTTGCGCTGACACCGGTGAAATTTGGCATCAGCTTTACCCTGACCCACCTTAATCAGGCGGGCGCTTTGGTGCATGTTTATCAAGACGGCTCGATCCACCTAAATCACGGCGGCACCGAAATGGGCCAAGGCCTGTTTCAAAAAGTGGCACAGGTGGCGGCCAGCCGTTTCGGGGTGGATGTTTCAACGATCAAAATCACCGCCACGGACACCGGCAAGGTGCCCAATACATCCGCCACCGCCGCCTCGTCAGGCACAGACCTGAACGGCATGGCCGTACAGGCCGCTTGTGATACGATCAAGGGCCGGATTGCGGCGTTTTTGGCCGATCAATACGGTGTAAAACCCGCCAACGTAAAATTTGCCAAGGGTCAGGTGATCGCGGGTGGCGAAACCATGCCCTTTGCCAAGGCAGTCCAGCGCGCCTATGAGGCGCGGGTCAGCCTGTCGGCCACCGGATTTTACAAAACCCCGAAAATTCGCTGGGATCGCGTGCGCGGCCAAGGCCGGCCTTTCCTTTATTTTGCCTATGGTGCCGCGATGTCAGAGGTGGTGATTGATCGCCTGACCGGTGAAAACCGCATTTTGCGCACCGATATTTTGCACGATTGCGGTACCTCTTTGAATCCGGCGATTGATCGCGGCCAAATCGAAGGTGGTTTTGTGCAAGGCGCGGGATGGGTGACCATGGAAGAACTGGTTTGGGATGATCAGGGGGATCTGAAAACCCATGCCCCCAGCACCTATAAAATTCCCGCTTGCAGCGATCGACCGATAATTTTCAACGTCGATTTATGGCATGGCGCAAACACAGAGGCCACGGTTTATCGATCCAAAGCCGTGGGCGAGCCGCCGTTTATGCTGGGCCTGTCGGTGCTGTCAGCGCTGTCAGATGCGGTCGCGGCCTGTGGCGATGGCACCGCATTTTCAAACCTTGATGCCCCAGCCACGCCCGAGGCAATATTGCGGGCCATTGCGGCGCAGGGGCAATGCTAGTGCAGGGGTTTGTCGATATCGCGGTGCTGGCCACCAAGGGATCCGCCCCGCGCGATTGCGGCGCGATGATGCGGGTCAGCGCAACATCCCAAAGCGGCACCATTGGTGGCGGGCAACTGGAATTTCGCGCCACACAAACAGCGCGGCAAATGCTGGCCGATGGGCGGCAGGAACTTGAAGAAGAAATCACCCTTGGGGCCAGTTGCGGGCAATGCTGTGGTGGGCAGGTTCGGCTGCGGTATCAACAAGATAGACAAGATTGCAATCGGGAAAAACAGCCGGTTTGGATATTCGGTGCCGGCCATGTGGGCCGCGCCATCGCCGCCGCCCTTGCGCCCTTGGAAAATTTTGCCGTGACCGTCGTTGATGCGCGCCAGGACTGGCTGTTGGATGTTGAGGCCACCCCGATGTTGGCGGCTGATCCTTTGGCCGCGATACCTTTGGTGCCGCAGGGGGCGGATGTCTTCATCCTGACCCATTGCCATGATCTGGATTTGGCGTTGTGCCATGCGGCGTTGACGCGCGGGTTTGCCAGCATCAACCTGATCGGCTCGACCACCAAATGGACACGGTTTCAGCGGCGGCTGCGCGACATGGACAGCGACCCCGCCGCCATCACCTGCCCGATTGGTGACAAACGCCTTGGCAAAACCCCGTCAGAAATTGCGCTAGGCGTTGCGCATAAATTGCTGTTAACTCAAACGACGCGGCACTCCACATCACCAACCACAAGGGCCATGCCATGAGCGATCTTCTGTTGGATATCCAAGGGCTGACCAAAGCCTACCCCGGCGTTGTGGCCAATGACGATGTGTCCTTTACCATTAAAAAGGGCGAGGTTCACGCGTTGTTGGGCGAAAACGGCGCGGGCAAATCAACTTTGGTCAAGATGATCTATGGGCTGGTGCGGCCAGACAAAGGCCAAATGCATCTGAACGGCGAAGTTTTTGCCCCCTCCGAACCCCGTGCCGCGCGCGCCGCCGGTGTTGCCATGGTGTTTCAACATTTCAGCCTGTTTGAGGCGCTGAACGTGGCGGAAAACATCGCGCTGGGGATGGAAAACCCGCCCAAACAGCGCCAGTTGGCAAAGCGTATCACCGATGTTTCACAGGCGTACGGCCTGCCGCTTGATCCGGCACGTCTGGTGGGGGATTTATCCGCAGGCGAACGCCAGCGGGTGGAAATCATCCGCTGTTTGCTGCAAGATCCCAGTCTGTTAATCATGGACGAGCCGACCTCGGTTTTGACCCCGCAAGAGGTGGAAATCCTGTTCAAAACCCTGCGCAAGCTGCGCGACGAGGGCACCTCGATCCTGTATATTTCCCACAAACTCGAAGAAATTCGCGCCATTTGTGATGCCGCCACGATTTTGCGCCGCGGCAAGGTTGTGGCGACGTCTGATCCCAAAACGGCAAGCGCGCGTGAATTGGCGGAACTGATGGTCGGCTCGACCCTGCATCAACCCGAACGGGTGGAACAGGAGCTGGGTGATGTGATGCTGGCGGTGCGCCGCCTTTCAACCGCGTCAACCACACCTTTTGGCACCTCGCTTAAATCCGTCAATCTGACGGTGCGCAAAGGCGAGGTTTTGGGCATTGGCGGTGTTGCGGGCAACGGGCAGGATGAACTGTTGGCCGCCCTATCCGGTGAACGGCTGTCCACCCCCGACGCGGTGACGGTTGATGGTCAACCAGTTGGCGATCTTGCCCCGAATGCGCGCCGTTGCATCGGCGTTTTATCGGCCCCCGAAGAACGATTGGGCCACGCCGCCGCGCCAGACATGAGCCTGACGGAAAACGCGCTGTTAACCGGTGCCCAGCGCGAAGAACTGACCGACAACGGGTTCATCAACTGGGGTAAAACCCGTGAGTTTGCCGAAAAAATTATCACCGATTTTGATGTGCGCACCCCCGGGCCCAGCCATGTGGCGCGGTCGCTATCGGGCGGTAATTTGCAGAAATTTGTCATCGGGCGCGAAATTTTGCAGCGCCCCGAGGTTCTGGTGATCAACCAGCCCACTTGGGGTGTTGACGCCGCCGCCGCCGCCGACATCCGTCAGGCCTTGCTGGATTTGGCGGCAGCGGGCACCGCACTTGTGGTGATTTCCCAGGATTTGGACGAATTGATGGAAATTTCCACAAATTTTGCCGCGTTGCATCATGGACGGCTGAGTGCGACGCGGTCCTGTCAGGGCCTTACGGTGGATGAAATCGGATTGATGATGGGGGGTGCCGATGCTGCTTGACCCTTGCGCCGAAACAAAAAGGTTACCTTTATGATCCATCTGGAAAAACGCGCCGAACCCTCGCAACTATGGGCCGCCTTTACGCCTGTTTTGGCGGTGATCCTGACGATGATCGCCGGTGGGTTGATGTTCGCCGCCCTCGGCAAAGATCCGTTTGAGGTTTTGCGCACGATTTTTTGGGATCCCTTGTTCAGCGAGCAATTCTCGGCCTATTCGCGCCCGCAATTGCTGGTCAAAGCTGGCCCGCTGATATTGATCGCCATTGGCCTTGCTCTCGGGTTTCGGGCGGGTATTTGGAACATTGGGGCCGAGGGACAGTATATCATCGGGGCGATTTCCGGCGCGGCTGTGGGCTTGGCGTTTTACCCAACCGAAAGCTGGCTGATTTATCCCCTGATGGTGATTGCGGGTGCGACGGGCGGCTGGGCCTGGGCGATGATCCCGGCGATCCTGAAAACCCGATTTAACACCAATGAAATTCTGGTGTCGCTTTTGCTGGTCTATGTGGCCGAGCAATTGCTGGCCTCGATGGCGCTGTCCACTCTGCGCAATCCCGAGGGCAACGGTTTTCCCGGATCACGCAATCTGTCGCAATATTGGTCAACCTCAAACCCCGAATTGATCACCGGCACCGGCATGCATCTGGGTGTGCTTTTTGCCTTCATTACCGTCATCATGGCGTATATTTTGCTGCACAAACACATGCTGGGGTTTCACATTCGCCTGACCGGCGAAAGCCCCCGCGCCGCGCGGTTTGCCGGCGTCAATCCCACGCGACTTATTCTGATCTGCCTTGGTACCTCGGGCGCGCTGGCCGGGCTTGCGGGCTTGTTTGAGGTAACAGGCCCCGCCGGACAAATCAGTATTGATTTCAACGTCGGTTACGGGTTCACCGCCATTATCGTGGCGTTTTTGGGCCGCCTGCATCCGGTGGGCATTTTATTGGCAGGCTTGCTGATGGCGCTGACCTATATTGGTGGCGAGTTGGCGCAATTCATGCTGGGCCTGCCTGGTGCCTCGATCCAGGCCTTTCAGGGAATGCTGTTGTTTTTCCTGCTGGGCGTTGATGTGCTGACAAACTTTCGCATTCGCATTGGCCACGGGGGGGCAAAATAATGGACCTTTCATCCATCAACCCATTGGTGCTGATCACCACTGTGATGATTGCCGCCACCCCGATATTACTGGCCGCTTTGGGCGAGCTGATCGTGGAAAAATCCGGCGTGCTTAATCTGGGTGTCGAAGGCATGATGATCACCGGCGCGATCTGTGGATTTGCGATTGCGGTGGAAACCGGCAACCCCGCACTGGGCATGCTGGCGGCGATGGTCGGCGGCGCGTTATTGTCCTTGGTTTTTGCCTTTTTCACCCAGATTTTGCTGGCCAACCAAGTGGCCACGGGTTTGGCGTTGACCCTGTTCGGGCTGGGCCTGTCGTCTTTGTTGGGCCAAGGCTATGTCGGGGTAAAACCCCCCAGCACGCCAAAAATAGACATCCCTTTGTTGTCGGATTTACCTGTCGTCGGCCCGGTGCTGTTCCAGCATGATATGGTGGTTTATTTCTCGATCCTGATGGTTGTGGTGATTTGGGCCATGCTGAAGTTTTCCCGCATCGGTCTGGTGCTGCGCGCGGTGGGCGAAAGCCACGACGCCGCCCATGCTCTTGGCTTTAAAGTGGTGCGCATTCGCATTATGGCGATTATGTTTGGCGGGGCGATGGCCGGGCTTGGCGGGGCCTATCTGTCGCTGGTGCGGGTGCCGCAATGGGTTGACGGCATGACCGCTGGGGCCGGTTGGATCGCACTGGCGATTGTGGTTTTTGCCAGCTGGCGGGCGGGCCGTGTGCTGTTGGGTGCCTATCTTTTTGGCGGCGTCACCATTTTACAGCTGAATTTACAAGCAGCGGGCGTGAATTTGCCCGTCGAATACTTGTCTATGAGCCCATATCTGATAACCATTCTGGTTCTTGTCATCATGTCGGCCAAGGGCGGGCGCGCCTCGCTTGGGGCCCCTGCTGCCTTAGGCCGAATTTTCCACGCCTCAAGCTGAGGCAAACTATAAAATCGGGGCGCAATGGCCCCACCAACCTGGAGGGAACTTTAATGAAAATTCTAAACACAGCCTTGGCGGCAGCACTGGCGCTTGGTGCGCTAGCAGCCCCGTCATTTTCGCAAACCAAAGCTGGTTTTGTCTATGTCGGCCCGATCGGCGACGGCGGCTGGACACACGAACATAACAAAGGCCGTTTGGCCGTCGAAGCGGAATTCGGCGACAAGGTTGAAACCACCTTTGTGGAAAGTGTACCCGAAGGTGCCGATGCCGAACGTGTTCTGACACAAATGGCGCTGGCCGGTGCCGATGTGATTTTCACCACTTCTTTCGGCTATATGGACCCAACCATCAACGTGGCCAAAAAATTTCCAAACGTGAAATTTGAACACGCAACCGGCTATAAACGCGCCGACAACGTTTCCACCTATTCCGCCCGCTTTTATGAGGGTCGCGCGGTCATCGGCACCATCGCCGGACGCATGACCAAAACCAACAAAATTGGCTATATCGCCTCCTTCCCGATCCCCGAAGTTATCCGTGGCATCAACTCGGCGTATATCCACGCCAAGAAAGTTAACCCTGATGTCGAAATGAAAGTTGTCTGGGTCTTTACATGGTTTGACCCTGCCAAAGAGGCCGACGCCGCCAAAGCGCTGATCGACCAAGGTGTTGACGTGCTGATGCAACACACCGATTCCACGGCACCAATGGCAATCGCCGAAGAAAAAGGCATCGTCGCCTTTGGGCAAGCTTCTGATATGTCCGCCTTTGGTCCCACCGCACAAATGACCGCGATCATCGATGATTGGGCACCTTACTATATTCAACAGGTTGGCCGCGTCATGGATGGCACATGGACATCCGTGGACACATGGGATGGCATTTCCACCGGCATGGTGGCCTTTGCACCGTTCAACGCCAATATGCCCGCTGATGTGGCCGCCGAAGCCAACGCTTTGATCGCCTCGATTGGCGACGGGTCTTACAAGCCTTTCACTGGTCCTCTGAATAAACAAGACGGCTCGGTTTGGCTGGCAGAAGGCGAAACAGCAGATGATGGTACATTGGCTGGCATGGGCTTTTACGTCGAAGGCATCACTGGCGATATCCCGAACTAAGGCAACACGCGCCAATTCTTGCCCTGCAAGAATTTCAAAAAACCAGCAAACCCCCGCGAAAGTGGGGGTTTTCCTTTTGGTAACGCTCTGTCACGGTTGCATCCATGAACGACATTATCATCATCGGCGGCGGCATCGCCGGCCTCTCGGCGGCGGCGCGATTGTCTGAGCTTGGCAAGGTCACGTTGCTAGAGGCCGAAACCGCCCTTGGCTATCACGCCTCGGGGCGCTCGGCGGCGGCATATTTGCGCGATTATGGGAACGCCACAGTGCGCGCGCTGAATTACGCCTCCGAGGATTTTTTGCGTCATGCCGACGGTGGCGTGCTGTCGCCTTTGGGCATGGTATTGCTAGAGGACGGCACCGATATGGGCGCCTTCAGGGCCGAAGTCGCCAGTTTTAATATGCAGGAATTATCGCCTGCCGAGGCACAGGCCCTTTGCCCGATCGTCAATACATCCCACGTTAAACGCGCTGGTTACCAAGAGGCGGTGTATCATCTGGATGCCGATCTGATGATGCAAAGGTTTCGCAAAACCGCGCTTGGCAATGGCGCGAAAATTCTAACCGGATCACCGGTCAGCGACATTCAGTTTGCGGATGGCAACTGGCGGGTGCAAGTGGCGGATCACACCCATACAGCCGCGATTCTTGTCAACGCAGCGGGCGCTTGGGCGGATCACATTGCGGGTATGGCGGGTGTGGCGCCAAAGCAACTGCAACCGCTGCGGCGATCCATTGCCCGCATGCCGGCACCCGGCGGGCACGATGTTGCGTCCTGGCCCTTTTTGCATGCCACGGGCGAGGTTTGGTGGGCCAAACCGGATGCTGGCAAATGGATCGTTTCCCCCTCCGAGGCCGATCCGATGGATGCCTTTGACGCCTATGCCGACGACATGATAATTGCCGAGGGTCTGGCGCGCTATGAACCTTTTGTCACCCAAGCCGTCACCCGCGTGGAAACCACGTGGGCGGGCCTGCGCACCTTTGCCCCCGACCGCAGCCTTGTTGTCGGGCGGGACGCGGTCAATCCACAATTCATCTGGTGCGCGGGCCAAGGCGGTTATGGCTTTCAAACCTGCGCGGCGGTCAGTCAATTGTTGGCGGAATTATTGAGTAACAAAGCCCCGACATTGGACGCCAAAACAGTGGCGGCAATTGCACCATCCCGTTTTGTTTAGAGCGCCCCGCCTTAACCGACATGGGTAACGCGCCAAATGTTGCTCTGGCGCGTTGCTGATTACACAGACAGACTTGGTGGCTACTCAAAGGCCGCCGATTATTGCCCCGGACCAACCGGGAACGGTTAACCGTGCAGGAAACCGCCCTTACTGGTTGCTCAGATAGGCATAGATCTGATCTTTCAAAAGCATCCGCTCTTTGCGCAACTCCACGATATGATCGTCCGAGGTTGGCTGTACATTGGTTTCGGCCGCATGCACCGCGCGATTGACCGTATGATACGCATCCTGGATTTTTGCGAAATGCGCGTCAGAGCTGCGTAATTCTTGCATGTGGGCAATATGTTCGGGAAATTCTTCGGCCAGTTCGTGAGGGGTATGCGACATTGTATTTCTTTCTTCTGGGTTACAGGTAAAGGTTGCGGGTAATTACCCTTTGCGGTTTGCCGGGTGCAAAGACGTGGCAAGGATGTGGTTGGAATTCTGGACTGCATGCGTTGCCTGCAAAACAATTTTGGGATCAACGGGCGTGGCCACGGTTTCATCTTTGTCGGGGTATTCAAGCTGTGACAAAAAATGCCGCATACAGTTTAGTCGCGCCCGTTTTTTATCGTTGGATCGAATGACCGTCCACGGGGCATCCGCCGTATCCGTGTAAAAGAACATCGCTTCTTTGGCTTCCGTATAATCATCCCAGCGATCCATGCTGGCGCGATCAATTGGCGACAGCTTCCATTGCTTGAGCGGATCGGATTCTCGTGAAACGAACCGGCGGCGCTGTTCTTCCTGAGTGACGGAAAACCAGTATTTGAACAATCTGATGCCACTGCGGGTCAGCATGCGTTCAAATTCAGGCGTTTGGCGCATGAATTCCAGATATTCGGTCGGCTCGCAAAATTCCATGACCCGCTCGACACCGGCACGGTTGTACCAGGAGCGGTCATAAAAAACGATCTCGCCAGCGGTGGGCAAATGTTTGATATATCGTTGAAAAAACCATTGCCCGCGTTCGGCGTCGGATGGTTTGTTCAAGGCAACGACGCGAGCTGTGCGCGGGTTCAGGTGTTCGGTAAACCGCTTGATCGTGCCCCCCTTGCCAGCCGCGTCTCGCCCCTCAAAAAGCACAACCAGTTTTTGACCTGTCTCTTGCGCCCAATGCTGCGCCTTGAGCAATTCAACCTGCAAAGCGGCCTTGTCCTTTTCATAAACATCCCGCTTTAATCGATCTGCATAGGGGTATTCCCCTTGCTCAAATCCAATAATTTGTGCCGCACGGGTATTTGCGTCCTTTTCAGGGGTGTTCTTTTCTGGGTCCAACATCAGCATTCCTTCTTTTTGCGAACTGAGATTGGCACAGGTTTGCGGCCGCTTCTTTGATACATATCAATCGGATCAGGCGTTTATCAACGCGCGCTGTTGTTTCTGCGCTGCCCGCAAAATCGCTGGCATGTTGTTGCCGGTTCTTGAATTTGGATGATGTTTTGTCCCGTCGCCAGAGGCTATCGCCCGCGGCCCACCAGCCAAAAGGATGACAAACCGCTGACCAAAATCACCACCAACCCAATCAGGGACAACCCGTCTGGCCAGTCGTTGAACACCAGAAATCCGATCACCGTGGCGGCCAAAAGTTGGCTATAGATCATCGGTGCCACGGCACTTGCCGGTGTTGTGCGATTGACCCGAACGATCAACAAATTGCCCAGTGCCGAGCCCAGCGCCGAAATCGAGATCAACCAGATAAATCCGTTTTCAAGCGGTGGCATTGGCGCGCTGAGCACAAAGGGCAACAAGATCACGGCCCCGATGATCAATTGCGAAATCACCAAAAACCGGGGGCGATAGCTGTTGGCCAGCCAGCGCGTTGCCACAAGGTATGAACCGTGAAAAGCCCCTGCCATCAAAGCAATCGCAATACCTGTTGTCATGCCGAAACCCGGTTTCACAACCAAAAATACGCCGATAAAACACACCGCCAACAGGCCGGTCCGCATCCATGTAATGCGTTCGCCCAACAACAGGGCAGCCAGAAAATAGGACACGATCGGCCCCACAAAAAACGCGCCGAATACATTGGCCATCGGGTCGGTTTTTAGCGCCGTCAAAATAGAGGTGATACCGCCCACGATCAAGGCCGCCCGCAGAATGACCCGCCAGTTGAGCAGGTCTTTCAACTCGTGCGCGCGCAGCCCAGAGAATGGCAAAATCAGCACAACACCCAGCGCAAACCGCGCCCAAGCCGCAAAAAACGGGCTCATCCCATCGGCTACCAACAGCTTGGCCGCCGCATCGCCGCCGACAATAATTGTCATTGCCAGCGCGATCAGGCCGGCACTTTTTAGCGGGAAACTGGAGGGCATAAATGGTCCAATATTGTTGTCGCCACCTTCTGGCGGCGACAACAGCAAGTCAAGCAGTTAGACCGGCGCTATGTAGCCAAAGGCGCAGCAACCTGTTCTTGGTTTCGCGCCATTTCGGCGACAAAACCGGTGGGATAGCCAACCGAGATATATTGCCAACTTTCCCGAACCCCCGTGGCCTTGAAATATTGGGCAATCGCCGCGCGGTATGCCTGCCACACATCCAAATCGATCAATCCTTGTTCGTATTGAACAAAGGCGCTGTAAGTCATCGACATTTGCGCCCCCACAAGGCGATCAAACTGAAACCTTTCGTCCGGGGCAAGCGCGTCGCGCCCGGCACCGCCCTTCAGATACAAGGCGGCATTCGCCCCCAACAGGGTAAAAACCTCGCGCTCCAACCCCATCAACTGCTGGATCATCGCACCTTCGATGGCTTTGGCGTTATGGCGCACCTCATAGACCAGAAAAACGACCGAAATGATCACGCCGATCAAACCGATCACACCAGTAAAGGCCTGAATGGCCGCCCAGTTCCAATCGGGAATGATCATGCCGTTCATCTGGTTTTATCCATCCACACGGATTGTCGCATTTTTAGGATCGTAAGGGCTGTCTTGCACAATTTCAACGTCCCAAAGCTTGCTTTGCATCCGCACTTTCAGTTTTTGACCAACACTGGCCAGATCGGGCGAAACATACCCCATGCCGATGGATTTTCCAAAATGCACCGAATACCCACCCGAGGTCAGACGGCCCACTTTGACGTCACCATCATAGAGCGCCTCGCGGCCCCATGGATCGGCATCAGTTGGCCCGTCAATCAACAGTGTCACGCATTTTGAACGCACCCCCTTGGCCAGCATTTCCGCCTTGCCGTGAAAGTCCTTTTCCAAATCGATGAACCGGGGCAAATCGGCCTCGGCCGGTGTTGCATCGCGGCCCAGTTCGGTACCAAAGGCGCGATAGGATTTTTCCAACCGAAGCCAGTTTTGCGCCCGCGCCCCGACCAGTTTCAGATCGTGTTCCGCGCCCGCCTTCAGGATCAGATCATACAGATAATTCTGCATTTCAATCGGGTGATGCAATTCCCAGCCCAGCTCGCCGGTATAGGCCACGCGGATCGCGTTCACCGGACACATGCCCAGTTCAATCTGACGCGCCGACAACCAAGGAAAGCGCTTGTTGGACAGCGCGGTTTCCGGGTCAGCGTCCTTGATGATCGCCTTTAGAACGTCGCGCGATTCTGGCCCGGCAATGGCAAAAACGCCCCATTGCGTGGTGACATCCTGAATTTCGATATAGCCAAACTCGCCCGCCTTATCCTCGGCGGCTTTGCGCAGAAAATCAGCGTCATAGGCTGTCCAGGCACCCGCAGAAACAAGGTAATAGCTGTCTTCGCCATTGCGCACGATGGTATATTCCGTGCGCGTCGTGCCATGGGTTGTCAGCGCATAGGTCAGATTGATCCGGCCCACTTTGGGCAGTTTATTACAGGTGAACCAGTCAAGAAACGCGGTCGCCCCCGGCCCTTTGACCACATGTTTGGTGAATGCCGTGGCGTCGATCAGGCCCACGCCCTCGCGAATGGCGCGGGCTTCTTCAACGGCATATTGCCACCAGCCGCCACGACGGAACGAACGGCTGTCGTGATCGCTAAATCCTGCGGGTGCATAATAATTCGGGCGTTCCCAGCCATTGACCTGACCAAATTGCGCGCCAGCGGCGGCTTGGCGATCATAGGCGGGCGATGTGCGCAGGGGCCGTGCCGCAGGGCGTTCTTCATCGGGGTGATGCAAGACATAAACGTGGTCATAACATTCCTCGTTTTTGCGTGCCGCATATTCCGTCGTCATCCAATTGCCATAGCGTTTGGGATCAAGCGATGCCATGTCGATCTCGGCCTCGCCCTGCACCATCATTTGCGCCATGTAATTACCCACGCCACCAGCAGCGGTGATGCCAAAGCTAAAGCCTTCGGCCAGCCACATGTTGCGCAAACCGGGGGCCGGGCCGACCAGCGGGTTGCCGTCTGGTGTGTAACAGATCGGGCCGTTGAAATCGTCTTTCAGGCCAGAATCTTCGCATGACGGCATCCGGTGGATCATCGCCATATATTGTTCTTCAATGCGTTCCAGATCGAGTTGGAACAGATCGGCGCGGAAACTGTCTGGCACGCTGTATTCAAACCGTGCTGGTGCGTTTTTCTCATACACGCCCAAAATCCAGCCGCCACGTTCCTCGCGCACATAGGATTGTGCGTCGGCATCGCGGATAACCGGATGTTCTGGGTTCCCTTCGGCCCGCCATTTTTGCAAGGTCGGATCAACGTCGGTGACGATGAACTGATGCTCCACCGGAATGGCGGGAATTTTGATACCCAGCAATTTTGCCGTGCGTTGCGCATGGTTGCCCGTGGCCGTGACAACATGTTCCGCCGTGATGACAATCTGTTCCTCGGAGGGCACCAGATTGCCGCCCTTTTCCACCATTTTGGTGCAGGTCACACGCCATTCAGATCCGGTCCAGAAATACCCGTCGACCTGCCATTTACGTTCAATGGTAACCCCGCGCTGGCGCGCGCCTTTGGCCATGGCCATGGTCACATCGGCAGGGTTGATATAGCCATCGGTGGGGTGATAAATTGCGCCTTCCAGATCATCGGTGCGGATCAAGGGCCAGCGTTCCTTGATTTGCGCCGGGGTCAGCTGTTGATATTCAATGCCCACGGTTTCCGCCGTCGCACCATACAGCATGTATTCATCCATGCGATCCTTGGTTTGCGCCATGCGCAGGTTGCCAACCACCGAAAACCCGGCGTTCAGGCCGGTTTCGGCCTCGAGCGATTTGTAAAAATCCACGGAATAATCGTGCAAATGCGTGGTGGCATAGCCCATGTTGAACAGGGGCAACAAACCCGCGGCGTGCCACGTTGACCCCGATGTCAGCTCATCGCGCTCGATCAGCATCACATCCTTCCAGCCATATTTGGCCAGATGATAGGCAATTCCTGCGCCGACGGCACCGCCGCCGACAACCAATGCTTTGACGTGGGTTTTCATGTGACTTTCCCTAAATCGAAATCTGTTGGCCCAAATTGCAGATTCTTGGCGATCAAGGAAAGGGGGCGACGACGCAAAACAGCAAATTTGCGACCTAAAGCGGCAGTTCGGTGGTATCCTTGATGTCATCCATCACAAAGCTGGCGGAAACATCGGCAATTGGCACCCGGCGGATCAAATCTTGATAAAACCGGTCGTAATCCTTGACCGAGGCCACGCGCACCCGCAACACATAATCCAAATCCCCGCTCATCCGGTGCGCGCCGACAATTTGCGGCATGATCCTGACAGCGCTGTGGAATTTTTCCAGCCATCCCGGTTCATGGGCACCGGCCTTGATCATCACAAATACTTGCAGACCAAGCCCGATTTTATCGGCATCCACCAGTGCGACGCGGGATTTGATAATCCCCGCTTCCTCCAGCGCCTTGACGCGCCGCCAAACCGCGTTGCGGGACAAATGCACCACTTCGGCCAACGCATCCATCGACAACATGGCATCACGTTGCAAGTTTCGCAAAATCGCGTGGTCACTTTTATCCAAATCATGGCGCATGTTGGGACAATATCCCAAAACTTTCGCCAATCAAAGGAATAATTGGGATCACTGCATGGCCGGCTTGCGGCATAATAGCCCCATCACCACTCACACACAGGTAGCCAGCATGTCAGCAAATCCAAACGCCCCCCGCACAAACGCCTTGATCAATTTGTTCATGGCGCATCCAGAATCAGTGGATGAGGGCTATTTCGAGCATATGCGTTTTGCGGCGACATTCGGATTTTGGCTGGCGCTGGCTGCCGGTGCCGCCTTTATCCACGCGATCCTGCCGTTTGCCTGCGAAAAAACCGCGTCCAGCATCATCAAGCGGCTTCACGCAAAAATCGTCAATCGCGGGGCGCAGCCGCAATAGGGATCAGTCCCCCATCCCCGGCACCACCAGATCGGGGGGGCGGTGGCCGTCATCAAAGGTTTTGATGTTGATCAGAACCTTTTCACCCATTTCCAGCCGCGCTTCGACGGTGGCAGAACCCATATGTGGCAGCAAAACGACATTCTTTAGCTCTCGCAGCCGTGGGTTCACTTCGCGACCCTTTTCATAGACGTCCAGACCCGCACCGGAAATTTCACCGGCGCGCAACATCCGTGTCAGGGCGTTTTCATCGATCACCTCACCGCGCGAGGTATTCACGATCACCGCCGTATCTTTCATCAACTTTAACCGTCGCGCGTTCATCAAATGAAACGTGGCGGGGGTATGCGGGCAATTGATCGACACCACATCCATCCGCGACACCATCTGATCCAGACTGTCCCAATAAGTGGCGTTCAGGTCTTGTTCGATCTCAGGGCGTACCCGGTGGCGGTTGTGATAATGCACTTTCATGCCAAAGGCCGCCGCGCGTCGCGCGACCGCCTGACCAATGCGCCCCATGCCCAAAATGCCAAGGCTGCGACCGGCAATGCGGCCACCCATTAGGGCCGTTGGTGACCAGCCTTCCCATTTGCCCGATTGCATCATCGCCAGCCCCTCGGGAATGCGGCGGGTAACGGCCAATATCAACGCCATGGTCATATCGGCGGTATCATCGGTCAACACACCGGGGGTGTTAGACACCAGAATACCGCGCTGCCGGGCGGTGGAAACATCGATATGATCCACCCCGGCGCCATAATTTGCCAGCAATTTCAACTGTGTGCCCGCTTGTGCCAACAGACGCGCATCGATTTTGTCCGAAATCGTTGGCACCAGAACATCGGCGGTTTTCATTGCCGCCACCAGTTCCGCCTGATCCATCGGTTGATCGTTTTGGCGCAATGTTACGTCAAACAACTCGCCCAACCGCTGTTCAATCTGCGGCGGCAACCGTCGCGTAACGACAACACTTAATTGTTTGTGTGGCATGCTGATGCTCCGATCACTTTTCTCATGGTCTTCTTTCTGACAAACTGCACTAAGGCGCGACATCGAACAAGCGCTGGCCAAAAAAAAACAGGCAGATGCAGGAAATGACCAAAAATATTGGGCGCATATTATGCCGCACGGCTTGGCTGTTTGTGGCGTTTTCGGTTTTCGCCTCCGGCGCGGGTTTGACGCAGGAAATACAGCGTGGATCAGTGACCAATCTGCCTGTGCCGCGATACGTTTCCCTAAAGTCGGACGACGCAAATGTGCGGCGCGGCCCGTCGCTGGCGCATCGTATCGACTGGGTGTTCAAACATCGCGGCATGCCCTTGCAGATCGTGGATGAATACGACAATTGGCGGCGCGTCAAAGATCGTGATGGGGCGGGCGGATGGATGCATTACAGCCTGTTGTCAGGGTCGCGCACCGTCATCCTGAATGGTGAGATGACGCCGCTTTATTTGTTGGCGGACAAGGAGTCGCAAGAGACCGCCAAAGCCGAAGACGGTGCCATTGCCAAGCTGGAAAAATGTTTGAAAGATTGGTGTTATGTGTCGGCGGACAAGGCAAAAGGCTGGGTTCAGAAAACCGCGATCTGGGGCGTGGGTGCCGACGAAATAAAGAACTAGTCTGATGGCAAGAATCAACGTCATTTCAAACAATCGTCCGGCCACCGCCAAAACGCGGATGATCATCCACGGCCAAGACGATTGGCATTTATCGGTTTTGAATGGTGATTTTGATTTTTTCAACAAACTCGCGGCCAAAGCCCGGCGAGAAGGGCTGGAAACCTTTGTGGTGCAGGCCGAAACCGACATTTCCAACGGCCTTTTGGCAGACGATCAAATTCACCTGATTCTGGGTGATTTGCCAAAATACGATTGGCGGGTCTTGCACGCGATGCCCAGTTATATCTGGGGGTTTTGGTATTTGGATGAAATCGGCGTTCACAGCCATTCCAGCCACCGGCTGAAACCATTTGTGCCCGAAGGCATTGATTTTGACGAAGCCGAGTATTTTTTCAACGGCGTATCGGGATGGATGCTTTCAGAAAATATTTCCAAGTTTGGGCAACCTGTTCGACAGGAAAACCATGGCCCGGCGGCAGCGGTTATTTTTTGTCAGGACATCGAAAAATTCAACAATCGCCTTCACTATTTGACCACCGAAGAAATGATTGCCACGACCGC
>Ga0316204_10005017_pt1 | contig 22661 bp, 16 predicted proteins | sample 6monrhotite_MG_2_FD_205661 | JGI IMG/M metagenome (GOLD analysis project Ga0316204, IMG submission 205661) | Microbial mat bacterial communities from mineral coupon in-situ incubated in ocean water Damariscotta River, Maine, United States -... | ecosystem: Environmental > Aquatic > Marine >... | reverse complement strand
CGATCGGGAGCTCGCTCTGGACCTGCTCGGGCGCCATGTAGCGCGGCGTGCCGACGTTGACCCCTGACTGGGTCAAGCTCTCGACGGTCGGCGCGAGGGACTTCACGAGCCCGAAGTCGCTCAGGCGCGCGCGCTGGTGAGGGTCGATCAGAATGTTCTGCGGCTTCACGTCGCGGTGCACGAGGCCCTGGGCGTGGGCGTGCCCCAGGCCCTCTGCGACCTCCTCGACCCAGCCCAGGAAGCGCTCGTTGGGGACCCCTCGTGAGACGGCGTCCGCCAGGGTCTGGCCGCCCTCGATCAGGTCCATGACGCAGAAGGGGCGCCCGTCGGGCGTCCGCCCCGAGTGGTGGATCCGGACCACCGAGGGGTGGTCGAGGAGCGCCAGGGCCTTGACCTCGCGCTCGAAGCGCAGGACCGCCGCCTCGTCCCAGACCAGCGCCGACGCCAGGAGCTTCAGCGCGTAGGCCCGACCAAGTCCTCGGTGGACGACGCGGTAGACGTCTCCCATGGCGCCGCGCCCCAGGAGGGGGCCGATCTGGTAGGGCCCGAAGTCCGCTAGGGCCGCAAACCGCCCCGAAGAGGGGTGGGGCTGATTCGAGGCGTAGTGAGTTCCAGTGGGGCCGATTCGCTCGGTGGGGTCCAAGGGCTACTAGAGGGTCGTGGGGCCCCGTGATTCTAGGAGACTCGGACTGCCGCGGGGGGAGCGCGGGCGACTTACTCGGCGGCGGCGTTGATCTCGAGGGCGTTCACGATCGCGTCGGCCAGATCGGGGCCGCTGTCCGCGAAGGCCTTGCGGGACACGTCGTCGGCCAGGAGGCGCGCCAGCTCGCCGATCGCGGCCAGGTGGGCGCGAGAGTTGCCTTGGGGCGAGACGAGCACGAACAGGACTTGGACGGGCGGCTCGGGGTCTGGGGCCAGGATCAGGCCGGGGTCCTTGAGGCGGACCGCCGAGAGGTGAGGCCGCTCGACGAGGTCCGAGTGCGCGTGGGCAACCCCGACTCCGTCCTCGACCACGGCGGGGTGGACCCGGACCTCGGGGTCGAGGACCTCCGCCAAGCGCTCGCGGATCTCAGCCGTCAGGCTCTCGAGGTCTTCGGCCGCGCTCTCCCAGACTCGCTCGCGGTCGAAGCCCTGGCCGAGGATCGCCTTGCGAGGCAAGAGGGTCAGGCGGAACGTCGCGTTGGGACTCACCTGGCCTTCGGCGTCCACCTCGAGGAGGGTCCGGCCGCCGATCGCGGCGTCGGGGCCCAGGCGCGCCAGCATGCGCGTCCCGCGCTGGATATCGAAGGCGATCGCCGAGGGCTCGTTGCCCCACACGAGGGTCTTGCCGCGTCGCTCGAGCTGGTCGGGGCCCTCGTGCTCGGCCCAGCGGAAGACCCGCTCCTCGCCGAGGATCCCGCCCCAGTTGCTGCAGATCCGCATGTTGAGGTCTTCGTTGTCCGTCAGCACGAGGAGGTTCCCGACGCAGCTGAACTCTGGGGTCTCGGCCAGCTCGGTGTCGCGAGCGTCGGCCACGATCGCGCGCAGGCCCTCGGCGGTCGCGTCGGCGACGTGGTGGGCGTTGGTGTCCACCAGCAAGACCTGGCTCCCGTCGGGCGAGAGAGCGCGCGCCAGGGCCCGCGAGAGCGCGTGAGCTCCCACGATCCCCCAGCCCGTCGGCTGGGGCTGCTTGAGGCCGAGGAACTTGACCACGAACCCTGCGCTGAGTCCCTGGAGGACGATCGTGCCGACGATCACGGACCAGGTGAAGGTCTCGACCATGCGCGCGGTCTCGACCTCGCCGCGCGCCTCGAGGTGGATCGCGATCAGGGAGGCCATGGAGGCCGCGACCACGCCGCGGGGCGCGATCCAGGACAGGAACAGGCGCTCGCGGAGGCCCAGGGGCTGGCCGAGGGTGCAGGCCGCGATGCTGAGCGGGCGGACGAGGAAGATCACCGAGAGGACGGCGAAGAAGCCGGGCCAGCCGAAGGTCCGGACCTGGTCCATGCCGAGGCGCGCGGCCAGGAGCATGAACACGAGCGCGATCAGGAGGTGCGTCAGCTCCTCCTTGAACTTGTGGACCCGCTCGATGTCGGCCCCCTTGTTCATGAGGCCGACCACGAACCCGGCCACGGTCACGCTCAGGAGCCCGGCCTCTGGGCGGATCGCCTCCGCCGCGCCGAAGGTCAGGACCGCGCCCGCCAGGACGAACATGTTCAGGAGGTCCAAGGGGACCCAGCGCCGCGGCCTTGGCGCGCTTGCCCTTCTTCTCCTCCACGACCGTCTCGGCCTTGGCGGGCTTGCTCTTGCGCACGCGCTTGACCTTCTTCTCCTCCACGACCGTCGCTTGCTGGCGCCTCTGGCGCTCATTCGGCTCGGGCAGGGGAAGGCGACGGGCTACCGCCTGGCCGACGTCCCCGAGCAACCCGAGCGCCGCTGGCTGGGCGCCAAGTTCGGCGGCTACGCCGTCGAGTCCGGCTACGGGGCCTTCGCCTGCGGCGGAGCCGCCAAGGCCCTCGACGCCGCCTGCGGGGCGGCCTTCGACGAGGGCGACCTGGACCATCCCCAGAGCCAAATGCTCCGAGAGCAGCTGACCCACCCGGACGCCCAGGCCCGGGGTTGGGGGAGCGGCGAGCTGGTGCCCGTGATGCGAGAGGGCTCGCTGGTCGCGTTCAGCGCCGGCCACGGCGAGGGCTTCTACCCCTCTTACTGGGGCTACGACGCTGAGCGCCGGCTGGTCTCCCTCGTGACGGACTTCCTCGTCCTCCCGACGGATCCCGAGCTGATCCGAGCCAGCTGGGCCGGGCGGACCTGGCGCGAGCTCCACTACGACGGGGACCGCGGCCAGCGCTTTTGGCGCGTCAAGGTCAAGGGTCGCGTGAGGACGATCGAGCACGGCCACGTCGGCCGGCGCGGCCAGTCGAGCCAGAAGCAGTTCACGACTTCAGAGGCAGCCCTCGAGGCGGCTGCCAAGGGAATCCACCGCCAGCTCGACGCTGGCTACTTCGAGCTCAGCTCGAGCGCCTCCGACCTCCGCCACGCCATGAGCGGCGTCTCGCCCAAGCTCGCGGCCAAGGGCCCGAGGCGGAGACCCAAGAAGGCCCGGCCTGCCAAGGTCTCTCTCGAGACCGAGACCGCCGCCAGCGAAGCTCCGCGAGGTCGAACCAAGCCCAAGTGGAGCTCGGGAGGCAAAGAGCGCAAGCCGGGCCAGCGCGACCCGCTGCTCGCCCTTGCGCGGACCCTTCCGGTAGTGCGCCACGGCGACCTCGACCGGGAAGCGTCCGCGCGGGACCTTCCGGCTGAGGGTCTTGAAGCCGAACCCGAGCCCGAAGGGATCGACGACGGCGATTCGGTTGCTCTTGACCGTCAGGCGCCCGACCCGGCGCGGCTCCATCGGCGCTCAGCGAGGCCCGAACGCTCGGACAGAGGTTCATGCGAGGCTGACTGCCAGCTACCTGCCGCGGTGGCCCATGCCAACCACCGACCTCGTTCCTCCGTCCCCTGCGCTCGGAGGAATGGAAGGTGGAGACTGTCTACTAGCTCCCCAGAGTACGGAGAGCGTGCGTCCTCGAGGAGCCGAGCGGGGCCTACTCGGCTTGGCTTCTGCCTCAAGTGTCTGCCACGCAATTGGTTACGCGATCAACATCGGGTCGAGCGGGATATAGCCTGAACCGCAATCCCTCACGAGCTTCGTTCCTCGGCTGGCCCAGGATCCGGGCTAGGTGTCCCTGAGGGGCAGAGGGACGCAATGTGTCCTTCGCCGCGACCGGGACAGTGTGTTCCGAAAGCGGGTCGCAGGCGAAGGACACCGGCGCCCTCTGCCCCTTGATAGCCCGGACTTTCAGGGCCAACGCCCTGGGGTAGCTTGGAAGTGGTGATTCGTCCAAGCTAGGCGGTCTGCGCGCGAGCGCTACCCTGCCGGCCGTGTCCTCGCTTCCACCCGTCGACCTCAGCCTCGCCGCGCGCTTGATCGCGGAGCAGTTCCCTCAGTGGAGCCAGCTTCCGCTCCGCGCCGTCGAGCCAGGCGGCTGGGACAACCGAACCTTCCGCCTCGGAGACGAGCTCAGCCTGAGGCTCCCGAGCGCCGCGGGCTACGTGGCGCAGGTCACGAAGGAGCAGACCTGGCTCCCGCGCCTGGGAGCGCAGCTCAGCGTCCCGATCCCGACTCCCCTGGCCCTCGGCCAGCCCGGCGCGGGCTATCCCTGGGAGTGGTCGGTCTATCGCTGGCTCCCAGGAGAGGCAGCCTCCTTTAGGGGGCTCGCGGCGCCGGTGGAGTTCGCGCGCGAGGTCGCGGCCTTCCTCCACGAGCTCCAAGCCTTAGACGTCACTGGAGGACCTACGGCGGGGCAGCACAACTTCTTCCGCGGGGGCCTGCTCGCGGTCTACGACGCCGAGACGCGCGCGGCCCTCGACACCCTCGGGGAGAGGGTCGACGCCCAGCGGGCTAGGGAGGTCTGGGAAGCCGGCCTCGCAGCCCCCTTTCGCGGCCCCCCGGTCTGGGTCCACGGCGACCTGAGCGCGGCGAACCTCCTCCTGGTCGAGGGCCGCTTGGGAGCCGTGATCGACTTCGGCTGCCTCGGCGTCGGCGACCCGGCCTGCGACCTCGTCCTGGCCTGGACCCTGTTCCGCGGCGAGAGCCGGAGCGCCTTCGTCGCTGCCGCTCCAGCCGACTCCGCCATGTGGGCTCGTGCTCGTTGCTGGGCGCTCTGGAAAGCCCTGATCACCCTCCAAGCAGACCCGAAGGACGCAGCCGTCGCGGCTCGGATCGCCTGCCTACTGGATACGGAGGAGGCAGATTGAGACGGATTCGGGTCGGAGGGCGGCGCTAAGTCCATGCGCCAGGCTCAGGAGCGCGGACATGGGGTTGCACCAGAGGAGACGGGCATATGGAAGGAGACCCGTGTTCTTACCCTTCACGACTGAGACTGACTCCAAGCGCTGGCCACTGGCGAACCTGGCGATCATTGCGCTGACCTGCCTCCTGCACCTCGTGATCGAGTTCCGCAGCGAGTGGCTCAGCCTGACCCTCTCCAAGGGCCTGATCCTGTTCCGCGGCGAGGGCTTTCAGCTTCGCCAGCTCCTCGGCTCTGTGTTCACCCACAGCTCCTTCGGCCACCTCTTCGGGAACATGTTCCTGCTCTTGGTCTTGGGAAACCCGGTCAACCGTCGCCTGGGGCACCTCGCCTACACGGCCCTCTATCTGGCCCTCGGTCTCGCCTCGAGCCTGGTCTGGCTGGGTCTGGGCTCGGGCTTCGCCGTCGTCGGAGCCTCGGGCGCCGTCATGGGGATCCTGGGCGCCTACTTCGTGCTCTTCCCCACCAACCGGATCCAAGGCCTGATCTCGTGGCTGAGCTTCGCCCTGATTCCGGTCCTCGTGATCGTCGAGGTGGGAGGGATCGAGGGGCTCTTGCCCCTGACAGCCTTGTTCTTGAGCGTTTACGTGATCGGAGTGATCTACTTCTTGCGTCGTGACGCCGCCGGGCAGGGGTCCCTCTTCGGAGACGGCCTCCTGACTCTCCTCGGGCTGCGCATGGTCCGGCTAACGGGGATCTGGCTCGTGCTCCTGACGGTCGGGGCCGACGTGGTCTACCTCGTCTCCCCCGTCGCCGGCGATCGGGTCGCCCACGAGTCCCACCTGGGTGGGTTCGTCGCTGGCTTCGCGGTCCTCTTCCTCTGCGCGGCGCGCGGCTGGGTCGCCCAGCGTCCTCAGGAGCGCACGCTCTGGGACCTGCTCCGCGGCCGGAAGGCTCCTGAACCGATCCGCGAGGACCTGGTGCCGGTCACCGTCCCAGCCACCCGGCGCTACGCCCGGGCGACTCGGGTTGGAACACAGCGACAGGTCCCCTTCGAGCAGTGGGCAGCCCAGACCCGCCGCCTGCGGGGCCAGGCCGAGCCTTCGCGCGCGGCCTAGCTGCCTCGTCCAGCAGGCTGAGCATGAGGTCGAGGCGAACCGGACGCGCTTCGCATCAGAGCACGAAGGGGCAGTCGTTCGCGACGTCTCCGACCTGGGTCACCTTGAAGTCCACGAAGCGGGCGCCGAACTCGTGCCCCGTGAAGGCGCAGCTCGCGCTGAGCTCGATCTCTCCTGGCCGATAGGCCGAGATCCAGACGGCCCAGTGGTTGAAGTGCGGCCAAAGATCCGCGAGCTTGCGAATCGGCGGGTGGACCTGCTCCTCAACCCACTCCAGGCCCAGCTTCGGCACGATCACCTCGTTGAAGTAGCGAAAGGCGCCCTTGGCGAAGGCCGGACGTAGGTCGCGCTGATTGGTCAGGAGGCCCGCTAGGGCAGCCTCCTGCTCCGGACTCGGGCGCTCCTCGTCGTGAATCCGCTCGATCGTGATCTGCATGCGCGCCCCACCCCAACCGGGGACGGGCTTCTTGAGCGACCAACCAACGCCTTCGTCCCTTAGGCGGGGGAGTTTCCAATTCGCGGGCAGCGGAGGTGTCCTGGTCGCTTTCTTCTTCGTCACCTTCTTCCTGGTCGTCTTCTTGGTCGTCATGCCGGCGATCCTAGCTCGTCCTCCGGTACCGGCTCGACCGCCGGCCGTCTAGAGTGCCCCCGTGCTGGGGCGAGCCTTCGAAGTGATCGCGATCTTGGTCGCCCTCGGCGCCGCAGGGGGCCTCGCGCTCCGCCTCTGGCGCGGGCGCGCGGAGCCCGCTCCCGAGGAGCAGGAGTCGGACCCGACCTACCCAGCCCTGGCTGCGGGTCTGACCCTGCTCGTGATCACAGCGACCCTCGAGGCCTGGTTCGACCCGCCGAGCGAGGTCACGCCGGTCATGTGGGGAGGTCGCGGGCTCGTCCTCGCGGCCGCCCTCCTGACGCTCTGGGGCCGCCGAGTCATGGGGCCGAGCTACGCCCCCACGGCTCACCACCCGCGACCTGCGGAGCAGACAATCGTCCACGCTGGACCCTATCGCCTGCTCAAGCACCCCCAATACCTGGGCAACTTCGGCTCGCTGGCGGGCCTCGTCCTAGCCCTCGACCTCCGCTGGTCCTGGCTGGCGCTCCTGCCCTTCGCGGCGGCGCTGGCCTGGCGAATCCGGCGCGAGGAGGCTTGGTTGGAGGCGACCCATGGCGAGGGCTGGCGCGAACGCGGAGCCTAGAGCCGCGCTGGACTCGTCGCACGAAGACGGATCCAACCACCAAAGACGCCGAGGGCACGCCTCGGGACTCGCAGCGCGCCTCGCCGAGCGGAGCTTCCCTCCCCCCAAGCCTCCGGTCCGCCCACACGACTCCGCCGCTGCCAACTCCGGAGCGCTCTCAATCCTCGCGAGACGACCTCTGCGGCCTCTGCGAGACCTCCGCGCTCTCCGCGTTAAAGAAACGTCACCCGAATCGAGCGCCGACACCGCTCGCCCCGCCCAGCCGCTAAGCCCAGCGAAGCCGCGCGCAAAGGAGCCGAAGAGCCCTCTAGCTCGTCGCGATCAACGAGTCCGAGCTGGACTTCTGATACTCGATCGCGGCGGCCACGAAGCCGCGGAAGATCGGGTGAGCCGTGGTGGGCTTGCTCTTGAACTCGGGGTGGAACTGGACGCCTATGAAGAAGGGGTGCTCCTTGAGCTCCACGATCTCGACCAAGCGGCCGTCGGGCGAGAGGCCCGAGAACACGACGCCCTCCTTCTCGAGGACCTCGCGGTACTTCATGTTGAACTCGTAGCGGTGCCTATGGCGCTCGCTGATCTCGCCCTTGCCGTAGAGCTCGCGGGCGATCGAGCCGGGGCGCAGGACGCAGGGATAGGCGCCCAGGCGCATGGTGCCGCCCTTGTCGACGACGCCCTCTTGGCTCTCCATGAGGTCGATCACGGGATCTGGCGTCTTGGGCTCGAACTCGGTCGAGTCAGCCTTGGGGAGCTTGAGGAGGTTGCGGGCCATTTCGACGCAGGCGACCTGCATTCCCAGGCAGATCCCGAAGAAGGGGACCTTCTGCTCGCGAGCCCAGGTCGTAGCCAAGACCTTGCCCTCGATCCCGCGCTCGCCGAAGCCGCTCGCGACCAAGACGCCGGAGACGCCGGCCAGGAGCTTGTCGGCCCCGTGCTCTTCGATCTCCTCGGCGGCCACGCGGCGGACCTTGACCTTGCACTTGTTGGCGATTCCGCCGTGGGTCAGGGCCTCATACTTCGACTTGTAGGCGTCCTGGAGCTCGATGTACTTGCCGACCAGGGCGACCTCGACCTCGCCCTGGGGGCGCTTGAGGGCGTCGACGACGCCCTCCCACACGGAGAAGTCCGAGCCCTTGGAGTCAATGTCCAGCATGGACATGATCACGCGATCCAGCCCTTGGTCGCGGAGCACGAGGGGGATCTCGTAGATCGAGTCGTCGACGTCCTTCTCAATGAAGGTCGCGCTCTCGTGGACGTTGCAGAAGCGGCTGATCTTGAGGCGAGTCTCCTCGGGGACGTCGTGCTCGGCGCGACAGATCAAGAGGTCCGGCTGGATCCCGATCTCGCGGAGCTTGCCGACCGAGTGCTGGGTCGGCTTGGTCTTGAGCTCGCCCGAGGCCTTGAGGTAGGGCAGGAGCGTGAGGTGAATGCAGAGGTGGTTCCCGCGGCCCATTTCGTAGGTCAACTGGCGGATCGCCTCGAGGAAAGGCAGCCCCTCGATATCGCCGACGGTCCCGCCGACCTCGCTGATCACGACGTCCGCGGTAGACGAGAGCGAGCGGATCTTGGCCTTGATCTCGTCCGTAATGTGAGGGACGACCTGGACGGTCTTACCGAGGTAGTCGCCGCGGCGCTCCTTGGAGATCACGTCGTTGTAGATCCGACCCGTCGTGAAGTTGCTGTCGCGGGTCAGGGGCGAGTTGGTGAAGCGGGTGTAGTGCCCGAGGTCGAGGTCGGTCTCGGTCCCGTCGTCGAGGACGTAGACCTCGCCGTGCTGGTAGGGCGACATGGTCCCTGGATCGACGTTGATATAGGGGTCGATCTTCTGCATGGCGACCTTGAGGCCGCGGTGCTCGAGGAGCATTCCGATCGAGGCAGCCGTCAGTCCCTTGCCGAGGGAGGAGACGACCCCGCCGGTGACGAAAATGTGCCGGGTGGGACCCCGCATTCCGAGCCGGTTCTTCATGACGCCTCCCTGCCTCGCCTGCCCGTGTTTGGTCCGAAAGACCAGACTTCATGCGGGTTCGCGCGCAGCGGAGCGCGCCGGCGAGGGTGCGGTAGGTTAGCAGGACCGCAGCGCGGGGGGGGAGCTTCACCGGCTGAACCAACTCGAGGGCCAGCTCTATCTCTTCGACGAGGCCTTCGCCCGCTGGGCGACAGGTCCCGGCGGGGTCTCGCCCTCTGGAATGGCCGCCTTGCGGGCGGACGCCAGCGGGATCCGGCCCCTCCACGAGGCCTTCCAAGACGGGTTCGAGGTGGATCAAGAGGAGCTCCAGGAGCTCCTGACAGGGACCCTCTGTCCCCTCCGCTGCACCTGCGGAGCGCGCTTCGAGCTCGCGGTTGGCCTGATCGAGGCCCTCGGCGAGGACGTCAACTGCCCGGTGTGCGGGACCCGGAAGCTGGAGGCGGGAGGCTACAGCTCCGAGTCCGGGGTGATCCCCCTCGGCCAGCCCAGCCCAGACTCGCCGCAGAAGAAGGGCCGCTACGTCGGCCCCTACCGGCTCAGGCGCCTGCTCGGCGCAGGCGGCATGGGCAGCGTCCACCTCGCAGAGGGCCCAAGCGGCGAGGAGGTCGCCCTCAAGCTCCTCGGCGGCTCCATCGAGGACCCCTCCCGCATGGAGCGCTTCCAGCGCGAGGGCGCGATCCTGAGCGAGCTGAACCACCCCCACGTCGTGGGCGTGATCGACCTCGGCGTAGACGAGCTCTCGGGGCGGCCCTGGATCGCCCTCGAGGCCGTCCACGGCCCGGACCTCGAGACGATCATGGAGACCCAAGGCGCCCTGGCGCCCGACCTCGTGGCCGGCGTCCTCGAGCAGTGCGCCCAAGCCCTGGGCTACCTCCACAAAATGGGCGTCCTCCACCGCGACCTGACCGCGGCCAACGTCCTCATGACGCCTCAGGGCGACGTCAAGCTCTCGGACTTCGGCCTGGCCCTCGACCTCTTCGACTCGATGCGGATCACCCTCTCGGGCAAGGTCGTCGGGACCCCAGTCGCCATTGACCCCTCGGTCCTCGAGGGAGAGGGCTGGACCGCAGCGGCCGACTTCTACGCCCTGGGGATCCTGGCCTTCCGCCTCCTGACGGACCTCGAGCCCTTCGGCGGGGCCTCGCCCGCCCAGATCTTCGAGGCTCAGCTGACGGTGGTCCCAACTCGGGTCGACGAGCTGAATCCGGCTGTCCCCAAGGAGCTGGCTGACCTCGTCGAGCGGCTCCTGCTCAAGGTCCCTAGCGAGCGCCCGACCCAAGACGAAGTCCACGACGCGCTCCGGCCCCTCTTGCCGCACGCCCAAACCCTCGTGCGCCTCGTCTCCGACGAACTGGACCCGCTCCCCATGGAGTCGTCCTCAGGGGACGGAGGCCTGGCGCCCGGAGAGCGCTTCTATCACTACAAGATCGAGGCCGAGATCGGGCGCGGCGGAATGGGGGTCGTGCACCGGGCCCGCCACCTCAAGCTCAAGCGAACGGTCGCGCTCAAAGTCCTCCTGGCCGGGACCCTGGCCAAGGCCTCGGATCGCCGCCGCTTCCTGCGCGAGGCCCAGGCCGCGGGCGCGCTCCAGCACCCGAACATCGTCCCGATCCTGGACGCCGGCGAGCACGAAGGCACGACCTATATCTGCATGGCCTACGTCCGCGGAACCTCCCTGGTCAAGGTGTTCCGCGAGCGCCGAGCGCGCGAAGAGCTCCTGCGCCTCTTCCTCCACGTCTGCGACGGCGTCCAGCACGCCCACGCCCGAGGAGTGATCCACCGCGACCTCAAGCCAGACAACGTGATCGTCGACGAGCGCGGCCTCCCGCGGATCTTGGACTTCGGGATCGCCAAGCGCTTCGGCGAAGAGCCCGGCCTCGACGAGAGCGGCGACGGGGACGGCGGGTCCCTAACGACCGAAGGGGACATTCTCGGGACGCTCCGCTACATGCCGCCCGAGCAGGCCGCGGGTCACCACGACGACGTCGACGTCCGCTCCGACGTCTACGCCCTCGGCTCGATCCTCTACGAGCTCGTCTCCGGCGAGACGCCCTTCCACGGGACGGTCCCCGAGCTCCTACACCACATTCACTTCAGCGAGCCCGAGGCCCCGAGCAAGCGAGCGCCCGACGTCCCCTGGGAGCTCGACGCGATCTGCCTCAAGGCCCTCGAGAAGGAGCGGGACCACCGCTACCAGTCGACCCTCGAGCTCCGCCAAGACGTGGTCCGCTTCTTGGAGGGGCTCCCGATCCAGGCTCGCCGAGCGACGGTCGGCTACCGGATTCGCAAGTGGGCGCTCAGGAACAAGCGGCGGGCCGCCGCCCTGGTCGCGGTCGGGACCCTTGTCCTGGCCCTCGGCGCGGGCTGGGGAGGGCTCTGGCTCCAAACTGAGCGCAACTACGAAGCTGGAGTCCTCAAACAAACTCGAGCCGGCCTCGAGCTCTACCAGGAGGGCGACTACCGCGGCGCGAAGGAGAAGTTCCTCGCCGCTAGCGCCCTGATGCGTCCAGGCGACGTGCGTGTCGTTCGGGGACCCTTGGCCGAGCAGGCGCCGACGGAGGGCGCGGGACCCGCGCGCGACCCGCAGTATTTCACCGCCGATCGGCTCGAGCGCTGGGGGCGCCTGGCCGAGATCCGGGCAGAGCGGGCCGAGGTCGAGCGCTTCTTGAGCGAGGCCCAGGGGCACTACGCCGCGGGCGACCTGGACGCGGCGGGCCAGGCCCTAACCGTCGCCGCGGGACTCGCTCCCGAGGACCCGCGGGTGGCGCGGCTGGTGACCCTGGTGGCCTCGGCCCACCTCGACCAGGGCTTGGAGGCGGCCCAGGCCTCCAAGAATGGCTCATTGCGCCAGCGGCGCGCCGCGCTGGAGCGAGCGCGCCGGAGCCTGGAGCGCGCGCAGCGCTTGGCGCCCGACGATCGGCGTGCGGTCGAAGGCCTGGTCGCCGTAGCCGAGGAGCTGGGCCAGCTGACCGAGAGCGAGCAGGCGGAAGCGCTCCGGGCTCGTGACCGCGAGGCCTGGGCGACCAAGGTCGAGGAGGGGCGGATGGCGCTCCTGGAGGGCGAGCTCGAGATCGCCCGACGGGCCTTCGTCCAGGCCCTGGCCTTCGACGGGCGCTCCCCCGAGGCCCGCGAGGGGCTCCTGAGCGTCGAGCGCCAGCTGGCCCAGGTCCGCCGCGAGGCCGAGCGCAAGGCCGAAGCAGCCAGGCGCGCCGAGGACGCCCGAGCGCTCGAGGCGCGGGTCCGAAAGCTCCTTGGGTCGGCGCGGGGTGCCCTCGAAGCGGGCCGCCTCGAGGACGCGCGGGTGGCCTTCATTCAGGCCCTGGCCTTTGACGGGAGCAACACCGAGGCCCGAGAGGGGCTCTTGGCCCTCTACCGCCGCGAGCAGGAGGCGGCTCGTCGCGAGGACAAGCGCGAGCGCCGCGAGCAGATCCAGGGCTACCTCAAGCAGGCGATCGGTGGGCGCGACGCAGGGCGCGAGGCCTACCGGGGAGGCGAGGAGCCCGAGGCGATCCGCGAGCACTACTTCGCAGGCCTCGAGGCCGTCCGCCGCTGCCTCCTGATCGACCCTGAGCACCGGGCCGCACTCACGATTCGCGGCGAAGTCTCGGGCGAGCTCGGCTCGATCCTGGTCGAGCAGGGTCTGCCCGAGCTGGCGGGCTTCGTGCGGCGACTCGGCGGCCTCAAGGCAGACGACCGCACCTCGCCGCCCGTCGACCCCCACCTGGCCGTGGTCGAGGCCAGCGCCGTCAACCTCCGCCAGGCCTTCGGGAGCGCGGTCCTCTTCCAGCCCACCCGCGTGTTCCGCGGACTCCGAGAGGAGGTCAAGCGCCAGGGCGGCGATCGCTACCGAGTCCGCCTCGAGATTAGGTCCCGGATTGACAACTCCAGCCGGACCCCGATCGTCTACCTGGAGGGGATCTGGATCCTCCTCGAGGACCAAGCCCGCAAGACCCGCCAGCGCCTAGGCCCGGTTCGCTTCGAGGGCGGGCCCTACGTGCGGATCGTCCAAGTCGACAGCCGCGGACGACGCGTGGTTCGTCCCTTCGATCAGTCGCGCGGCTTCGACGCTCGACCGGCGCTGAGGAAGGTCGAAGCCCTGGTCCTAGACGCGCTCAAGTAGGCGTAGCCTAGAGGCGAGGGGACTCCTCGCGGGTGATTCGTCTCGGGTGAGCGGGTGTCTCAGCCTCGGTTTTGCGAGAGGATCTCCAGGTCCTTGAGGAGGTCGCCATGAGCCAGTCCGATCCCGCCGAGGGAGGGCCCCCGCGGCCCCCTCGCCCCCGGCGATTCAAGCGAGAAGCGACCCCGGTCTACGGAGCGCCGCCTCCGCTCTTGGACTCGGACGACTACGAGCTCGAGGAGCCCGAGCTCCCGGAGGAGCCCGAGCTCTCGGAGGAGCCCGAGCTCCCGGAGGAGCCCGAGCTCCCGGCGCCTGGAGGTGCCGAGACGAAGGGGAGGGCGATCGCCGTCACGGCGGTCTGCGTCGTGATCGGGCTCTTGGCGCTGTGGGCGATCGTCCGATAGCCCACCACCGCTCCGCCCACCCGGCCGGCGTCTCGAGGCTCCGACCCGGAGGCGTTCCAGCAGAGGCTGTCCCGTGGAGACGCGAAACGCCCACCACAGCGGGGGCAGAACAGGGTGGGCTTGCGCGGGGGGACTGCGACTCCTAACCTCGTCCAGCGAGGATAACCCGGCGGCCTCGCTGGAGGACGCCATGAGCCAGCCCCACCCACCCGACGGCCCTCCCCCGCGGCCTTCGGGCCGCCTGATTCCTCCTTCTGGTGGAGCCTCCAAGTCGCCCTCTCAACGCTTCGGACCCGCTCGCAGCTCGAGCGGCCGATCCCCCGCCCCTCCGGGACTCCCAGCGCGCCCACCTTCGGGACGCCAGGCCCGTCCGCCTTCGGGGCGCCAAGCGCGCCCGCCCTCAGGGCGCCAGACCCGTCCGCCCTCGGGGCGCTACGCAGGCCCAAGCCCAGCTGCTCCTGCTTCAAGTCCGGGCCATGAGGTTCCGCCTCCGCCCACCCCCTTGGGAACGGGTCGCTTCGATCCTCGCGAGTTCGAGGAGGAGGGTCCTCCCCCCAAGAAGATCAGCTGCAGGGGCCTCCTGATCGCGGGCGTCGTCGCCGTGATCGGGCTCCGAATCCTGGCGTCGATCCTAGTCAGCGCCATGGCCTCCCTGACTTCGTTCACTGCCGCGGACATGAAGCTGCGAGACCTCTCTCGAGGGAAGTTCCAGGTCGAGCTGCCGGGCCAGCCCTCCCTCAGGAACGCTCGGACCCGCCAGAACGACCGGATCACGGGCTACCACCTCTCCCGAGGAGGCTGGGAGTTCATGGTCGAGTTCTTCGACATTCCCGACAACAAGACCTTCGGTGATCAGGCGCAGGCGGCGGCCCGCTCCAACGTCCAGGGAGTCATGAAGGGCCTCGACCTGACGCCCGTCGGCGAACTCGAGGACATCACGCATCAGGACGAGCCTGGAGCGGAGCAGGCGTTCACGGGGTCCGAGGGCGACGGAATCATGCGAGTGATCATTCGCGAGGACTACCGGGTCTACGTCCTGCTCTGCTCTTCGCGGAAGTTCGACCCTGTGATCGCCCGCCGCTTCCTCGACAGCTTCAACATGTACGAATAGCTGACCCGTGGTCCTTGCGTTCGCTTGAGCGCCCGAGGGAGCTAAGCTCCAGGCATGGCGACGATCCTCCTCGCAGTCACTGGCTCCATCGCGGCTTACAAGGCCGCGGACCTCGCGAGCAAGCTCCACCAGGCCGGGCACGAGGTGCACGTGGTCATGAGCGAGGCTGCTCGTGAGCTCGTGGGGCCGAGCACCTTCCTGAACCTGACCGGGAACCCCGTGTTCACCTCGCTCTGGGACGCCGAGAGCCAGACCCGCCACATTCAGCTGACCGACGCCGCGGACCTCGCGGTCTTGGCGCCGGCGACGGCCAACAGCCTGGCCAAGCTGGCCCACGGCTTGGCCGACGAGGTCGTGAGCACGACCCTCCTGGCGCTGCGCTGCCCCCTCCTGATCTGCCCGGCCATGAACGTCCGAATGTGGGAGAACCCCGTCGTGCAGCGAAACCTGGCCACCCTCCGCGAGCTGGGCCACGAGGTCTTGACGCCCGGCTCCGGGCACCTAGCCTGCGGCCACGTCGGCGCGGGACGTTTGGCGGAGCCCCTCGAGATTCAAGCTGCCGTCGAGGCGCTCTTGGCGCAGCCCCCGACCCCCGCTCCCCCCTCGACCGAGCAACGCGCCCTAGCCGAGGGCGGCGTCCTCGAGCGACTCCTCGGCCCCTGGCAGCTGGCGGGCGTGATCAGCGGCCAACCCGTCCAGCAGACCGTGATCGGCGAGCAAGTCCTGAGCGGCGCCTTCGTCCGCCTCCACTGCCGGCCCGACCCCTCCGTCGGCGAGGGCTTCTCCTACGAGGCCCTCCTGACCCTCGGCCGAGAGGGTGAGGACGACTCGCGCTGCTCGCTGCACCTCGTGGAGGCCTTCGGCGGCAAGGCCGGCTCCAGCCACGGAACCGGCGAGCTGATCAAGCGCGACACGGTCCGCTTCGCCCTCGAGCAGCGCGGCAAGCAATACGAAGCGACCTTGAGCTGGGTCGCCCCCGAGCAAGGCTGGGACCTGAGCGTCGGCCGCGCCGAGGACCAGCCCTTCGCCGTACTCCAGCTCCGACGCGAGTAGGGCTCTGTTTCTGTATTCCGCTCTGTTTCTGTATTCCGCTCTGTTTCTGTATTCCGCTCTGTTTCTGTATTCCGCTCTGTTTCTGTATTCCGCTCCGCGGAATGAGCCTCGCTTCGCTCGGCGTCGCGATCTTCGCTCGCGGAACTCGCGTTGATCCCGACCCCTGCTGCGCAGGATCGGTTCCGCCACCTTGGAAGTGTGAGCGCTCTATTTCTGTATTCCGCTCCGCGGAATGAGCCTCGCTTCGCTCGGCGTCGCGATCTTCACTCGCGGAGCTCCCTCATATCCCGACCCCTGCTGCGCAGGATCGGTTCCGCCACCTTGGAAGTGTGAGCGCTCCCTTGCTTCGCAAGGGGCTGGATAGCTGTGTTCGAGCGGAGCGAGGCTCTCGTTTCGTGGAGAGTGTTCTCTGCGAACCTCTGCGTCCTCCGTGTCTCTGCGGTGAGCAGCGACTTCGCCTCGCCCCTCGCGATCTTCACTCGCGGAGCTCCCTCATATCCCGACCCCTGCTACGCAGGCTCGGTTCCGCCAGGTTGGAAGTGTGAGCGCTCTGTCTCTGTATTCCGCTCCGCGGAATGAGCCTCGCTTCGCTCGGCGTCGCGATCTTCACTCGCGGAGCTCCCTCATATCCCGACCCCTGCTACGCAGGCTCGGTTCCGCCACCTTGGAAGTGTGAGCGCTCCCTTGCTTCGCAAGGGGCTGGATTCGAGCGGAGCGAGGCTCTCGTTTCGTGGAGAGTGTTCTCTGCGAAACCTCTGCGTCCTCCGTGTCTCTGCGGTGAGCAGCGACTTCGCCTCGCCCCTCGCGATCTTCACTCGCGGAGCTCCCTCATATCCCGACCCCTGCTGCGCAGGATCGGTTCCGCCACCTGCGAGTGTGAGCGCTCCCTTGCTTCGCAAGGGGCTGGATAGGTGTGCTTCTACTCGATCTCAGTCGACGGCTGTCCCGGAGTGACGTCTAGCGTGAGTCCGGGAGGCGGAGCCTCGCGGGCGGGGCCCGAGTAGTTAGGGGTCACGTCGATCACGTCGTCGCCCAGGGGGTGGTGTTGGGGCGCCTCCCCTGCGCCGGGGAAGCCGGCACCCGGGAAGCCCGCGCCGGGGAAGCCGCCGCCGACGCTGACGTTGACGCGCTTGGCGGCCCAGCCGCTCAGGAGGCGCCCCAGGAGGCTGCGCACCGGCGGAAGGAGGAGCAGGAACCCAAAGGCGTCGGTGATCACGCCCGGCGTGATCAAGACCGCGCCCGCGACCAGGATCAGGGCACCGTCGAAGAGGGCTCGCCCCGGGAGCTTGCCGCTCGCGAGCTGGGTCTGGATCTCGCGGAGGGCCTTGGTGCCTTGCCAGCGAGCCAGGGCCGAGCCGACGAGGCCCGTCACGAGGACGAGGCCTATGGTGGCCGGCCAGTCGATCGCCTGCCCGATCTGAAGCAGGAGGACCAGCTCCACCAAGGGAAGGACGACGAAGAGCGCGAACAGGACCAGGAGCACCACGCCGGGATCCTACTCGCAGAGCGAGGATTCAGTCGCGGGATCGTCCGCCCAGGAGGCGGAGCCGGCGCTCCATGACGAACTGGATCTCCTCGGGCGCGAGGATCCCGTCCCCGTCTCGATCCCAGCGAGCCCAACGGCGGGCCTGAAAGCGCGGGATCTCGTCGCCTTGGACGACGCCGTCGCCGTCGCTGTCCCAGCGCTCGAACCAGCTCTTGGTGAGCGCCTGGGCCTTGGCCTCGAGGTTCTTGGTGTCCGCCTCGACGGGGTCTGGTGTCCCTAGAAGACGAGCCAAGAACACCCCGTCGGACCAGCCAATGTGGTTCTTGCCCTGGCGGACGACGACCAGCCCCTGGGTCGGGAGGACGTAGAGGCGCTGGTTGGCGAAGCCGGCGGCGAAGACCATGTCCTTAGGAGCCAGGGCCTGAGTCTTGGCCCCGCTGGGGTCGAGGCCTGCCGCTGGGAGCCAGAAGGTCAAGCCGTAGGCAGGATTGGCCTCGCTGCCTTGGTAGCACTGGGCCAGGAGCTCCTTCTTGACGAGCTGCTTGCCTTTCCAGCTCCCGCCCAACCGAAGCAGCTCGCCGAACTTGACCCACTCGCGCGCGTTGAGGGCCGCGCCAGAGGGCATGTGCGGGTCGCCCACGGAGTCGGTCTTCCAGCTCCCGACCTGGAGTCAGATCGGGTCCAGGATCTTCTCCTTGAGGTAGGCCAGCGGCGAGACCCCGAGCTTGCGCTTGAGGAGCTCGCCCAAGGCGTAGAAGTGACTCGGCCCGTAGCGGTAGACCTGGCCGGGGTCGCTCGTGGCCTCGAGCGCGAGGGCCGTCTCGTATTTGCGGGTCGTACGCGGCGAGCGGAGCTTGCGCGCGGCGGGATCGAGCCCGCTCGTGAGGTCGAGGAGCTGGCGGAGGGTGATCTTGGCCTTGCGAGGATCCCCCTTCCACTCCTTGAGGGTGTCCGAAGCCAGCTCGTCGAGGGAGAGCTTGCCCTCGCCCACGGCGACCATGACCGCGACGCCCCAGAAGCTCTTGGTCCCGCTGTAGATCTCAGTCGCGGCCTCGGCGGTGCGCCCCGCGGCGTAGCGCTCGAACACGACCTTGCCCCCCTTCATGACGAGGAGGGAGGACCCGCGCTTGGCCTCGGAGTACTTGGCGGCGCGCTCGTAGTTGGCGGCCTCGTCGGCGCTGGCGAGGCCGCAGCAGAGGAGGGCGAGGGCGAGGGCGAGGGCGAGGGCGGGGGCGGGGGCGCGGTTCATACCGAAGACTAACGTCAGGGAGGGCGCCGGGTTTCGACGCCCTAGATTTCCCGCGCTTGGAGCAGGCGCAGGGGTCGAGCTTCTCGCAGCCAGCGGTGCCACTCGGTGAGGAGCAGGGGGACGGGCTCCGACCACCCGCCCTCCCCCCGGTAGTCGCGAAGGATCACGTGCTCGGCCTCTCCCTCCTCCAGCGAGACCGAGATCCCGACTTGGCCCCCCGGGGTCCTGCGGTTGATAACGCGGCGGCTGTAGGGCCGGGTCTCGACCGACTCGACCCAGCGAACGCGCGCCGGCTTCTTGGCGGCTGGGTCGCCGCGCCACGAGGCGATCACGTCGCCGGGGCGTGGATCCTCCGGCCCCCGCAGCTCGCGCCGCGCGAGCTCTAGGGCCAGCTCCCAGCGCGCTTCGTCTTCGTTCCTAGCCCGCCGCTCGAGGCGCCTGAGTCGTTCGTCGCTCATGCCTAAGCCTAAGCGCAGCCTGACTCGGAGCAGCGCGATTCGATTCTTGACCTCGCCCGGAGGCATCGGATACAACTTCGCCCCGCAGCGAACGAACGATCGTTCACCATGCCCCTCGGGAGGCCTGCCATGAACTACACGACCTTCGGATCCTTCCTCAGCGTCCTGCTCTGCGGAGCCTTCGTGCTCGGCTGCGACACCGGCACGCGCCAGCACCACGCCAGCCAGACCCCCGGCTCGGTCAACGTCCTCGCCCCCACCTCTGGGAGCACGGGAAGCGGCAGCACGGGGAGCGGCGGCACGACCGCGCCTGGCGTCCAGCCCGGCGCCGGGGCCCCCGCTGGCGGCGTCGCCCCCGCAGGCTCAGCCAGCGTGAGCCCGACTCCGAGCGCCAGCGTGGCCGCACCTGCCTCGAGCGCCAGCACGCCGAGCGGGACAGCTCCCCTGACCAGCGGAGCCACGACGCCCACGACCCCCACGGTCGCCGCCCCGACCGGCCCCCAGGTCTACGGCACGATCCCGCCCGACCCCGAGACCGGCTTCGACGGGACCCTCTACCTCGCCGGTGAGCAGCTCGTCCCAGGCTCGGTGATCGCGGTCGACGTCAACGGCGTCCCGACCAAGGTCCTGCCCGCGACCTTCTACAGCTCCGAGCTCCTGGGCGTCTACGTCAACCTGACCGTCGCGGCCGACTACACCTTCACGCCGGTCGCTCCCGACGGGACCCGCGGGGCAGGCGTGACCTTCACCGTCGTCGACGGCGGGCTCCAGTCCCTCCTCGGCCTGACTCAGCCCGACGTCCAAATGGTCTACCCCCCCAGCCTCGACGCCAACTTCAGCGGCACGGTCTGGTTCATGGGCCGCGGCTTCGTCAACGGCTGCACCGCGACGCTGCAGGTCGGTGGGATCCCGATCGCGGTCGTCCCCCTCAACTACCTCAACGAGCGGACCGTGGGCCTCAGCCTCCCCCTCGTGAACCCCGGCGACCTCACGATCACGATCACCAACCCCTCCTTCCTCAGCTCGACGCCCCTGATCCTGACCGTCGGCCAGGCGCCCACCACAGGCACCGCGACTCCCGTCGCCTACGGACCCGGCTCGATCACGAGCCCCTTCGTGGGCTCGGTCCACCTCAACGGCAACGACATCGAGAGCGGCGCCACGGTCGAGCTCCGCGCCCTGGGCGGCGCGGTCTTCAGCACCACGCCCCTGGTCCGGGTCTCGAGCAACGAGGCCTGGTGGACCCTGGTCTACCCAGCGCCCGGCGCCTACGAGGCCCGCGTCGTAAACCCCAACGGGGCCGCGGGCCCCTGGTGGAGCTTCGACGTTCGCTAGCGTAGACAAGTCACCCTGAGGGCAAGGGGCTAGCTACCTGCGGTTGGCCTCAGCCAGATAGTTGCCAAGGGGACTCTGCCACGCTGGCTCTGCTTCGAGCGCGGGCGCGCAGGGGAGCGGCTCACCAGCCTCCCCACCCAGGACCGCGAGCGCGACCAAAGGCAACGGTCATGTGAGGTCAAGACCGAGCGGAACCTCAGGCTCCTTGTCCGCCACTTCAGCCACAACCGGTTCGAGTCTCGCGCTGGCTCGCGCAAGCTCGGGAACGACAAGAGTTGGCACATGGGACCGACGGACCAACTTCTCGGCGACTGAGCCGAGCATCATCCGTCGGATCCCCTCCTTGCTGGCGGTGCCTAAGACGAGCAAGTCAGCTCCTTCGTCACGGACGAGAGTCAGGATCTCCGCGACCGGATCTCCCGTGCGAATCACTAGGCGGCAGCCCGGACGATCAGTGAACACTGCTCCTCGGAACTGCTCGAGACGGCCCTGCATGCGAGACCTTACGTCTTCGGCCGCTTCGGTCACCAACCCGTCGGAAGTGGAGATGTTCCGCGGCTCCGTCACATACACGAACACGACGGGCAGCCCCCCCAGCTGGTCAGCGATGCACGCGCCGGCTGTCGCAGCATGGTTGGAGACCGTCAGATCGACCGCGCAGACGACCTTGTGGATCGGTCGCGCAGCGTAAAGTCGGTCGAGGACAGCGTCTCGAAAACGGTGCTCCTGCTGGAGTCTGAGAGAGTCGTTCGTCTCTCCCATGCTCAGCATCTCGCTGAGCCCAAGGACGACGAACTCTCTCCCTCCGATCAGCCGTTCGACCGCGTAGACCGTGTCGCATGCCGTGTGGTCAATGATCGCTGCTTGCCCCGTGACGTTCACGATCACCTTGCTCACCTCCGAGGACAGGTCTCGAACATGGTCGCGGAGGTGAAAGGCGTTGAAGCACACCAGGGGGCCGTCAATGTCCAGAGTCAGGACTCCGTCAGACTGGCGCCGCTCCTTGACCGGGTCACGGAACATGCCGCTGACGATCGCCCATGTGGTCAGTCGCCCACCTACGACCCGAGACTCGCGTGCCGCATAGAACGACAGGATCAAGAGCTTGGCGACCGTCCCCACCAACACGCCGATCAACAGGTCGGTCAGGACCGTAACGACTATCGTGCCGACATAGAGGGCGAGCTGTTCCGAGCCGATCGCCGCCATGTGCTTGGCGATGGAGGGGTGTGCCATTCGCCAGCCCGTGTAGACGAGGATCGCGCCGAGCGCCGCTGTGGGAATCAGGGAGATCAGCCCAGGGGCCACGAACAAGAAGATGAGCAGCATTCCCGCGTTGACGAAGTTGCTCCAGAGGGTTCGCCCACCTGCTTCGATGTTGGTCTTGCTCTTGACACCTCCTGGGATCACGGTCAGGCCCCCGACGAAGCTCGAGAGCATGTTGGAGACACCCATTGCCTGTAGAACGCGATCAGGCTCCGAAGTGCGCTTGAAGGGGTCGATCCGGTCGACGGCCTGGGCTGTCGCCAAAGACTCCACACCGTCGATCAGCAGCAGCGTCACAAGCCCGACGGTAGCGGGCCACCACAAGGAGGAGTCCCCAAAGACCTCAGAGAAAGCCGGGAGCCCGACCCCGTCCAGGGGGTTGGCAGGCACAGTGATGAGGAGGTTGGGGTCGATCGACCGCAGCCCCAGCAGCAAGCCCATTGGGACGGCAACCAACACCCCCCACAGGTGGGGTGGGACGAGGCGAAATGCGCGGAGCTTCTGACCCTTGGAGCTAGCAGCTAGCAGCATCACGGCCAACGTCACGGCGCCGATAGCCAGCGCTTGATCTGTGCGCCCCTCCCACCAAGTGGGAATGTGGCCGAGGTAGTCGAGGAATCCATGGGGCTTGCCCGGCTCGACCACGCCAAAGAAGAGCGGTAATGCCTTGACGAAGATGAGGACGCCAATTGCCGCGAGCATTCCTTCGACTACGGCGGCAGGGAAAATCGCGGCGAACTTCGCGAGGCCAGTCCGCGCGACCAAGATCTGCAACAGGCCCACGAAGAAGATCACGACCAGCAACCGGTGGTAGCCGGCACCCACGGTGTGGGCGTCGCCCACACCGCCCATGGTCACCATGATCGCGGCCAGTGCTGGCGCGAGGCCTGCCGCCGGACCGCTGATGGTTACGTAAGAACCGCCCAGCGCCGGGTAGACCAAACCGGCAATGATCGCCGAGATCAAACCGTAGATCGGTGGAGCACCAGAGGCGATAGCGATCCCGCACGATAGCGGCAGTGAAACGAGCGAGACGACGATCCCAGCAACGAGATCGTGTCTCCAGTGCTTCAGGCCGCGAATGCCGTTGGTAGGGGTTTCTTCGGGAGGACGCCGACCAGCGTCGGCAGATTGGT
>Ga0316204_10005016_pt1 | contig 22662 bp, 22 predicted proteins | sample 6monrhotite_MG_2_FD_205661 | JGI IMG/M metagenome (GOLD analysis project Ga0316204, IMG submission 205661) | Microbial mat bacterial communities from mineral coupon in-situ incubated in ocean water Damariscotta River, Maine, United States -... | ecosystem: Environmental > Aquatic > Marine >... | reverse complement strand
GACTAAAAGTTTGGTTTCTAAAGTTACTTTTTGGTAGCTTTTTTTTCGCCAGTGTTCATTTTGTGTTTTCATAAGTGACTATAATTAAGTGTTTAATTTTTAGTCAACCTATTTCAGGAAAGTACATATTCCATAAATATGCTAACTCTTTTTGCTATAATTTTAGCTATTGGTATTGTGGTTGATGATGCAATTGTAGTAGTTGAAGCTGTGCATGCAAAACTAGATCAAGGTGCAAAATCATCCAAAGAAGCTACAGTTTCAGCAATGAGTGAGATTACTGGAGCTATTATTTCTATTACACTGGTAATGTCGGCAGTATTTATACCTGTAACATTTATTAAAGGTTCATCGGGTATTTTTTACCAACAGTTTGCAATAACCTTAGCAATTGCTATTGTTATTTCAGCGGTAAATGCTTTAACCTTAAGTCCAGCTTTATGTGCATTATTTTTAAAACCTCAAAATGATTCTAAACATGAAAAAGAAGGACTTCAAAAACGGTTTTTCACAGCTTTTAATACCGGATTTGAAATTATGCATCAAAAATATACCAATATTTTAAAAATATTTTTGAACAGAAAATGGCTGGCAGTATTATTAATAGTAATAGTTTCAGGTATTGGATTATACTTTTTTAAGAATACTCCAACTGGGTTTATTCCATCGGAAGATAGAGGAATTATATTTGGTGATATTTCTCTTGCGCCAGGATCAACTATAGAGCAAACTCAAAACATCGTATATAAATATGACTCTATTGTAGCTTCTATGGATATTGTTGAAGCTAGAATGAATATTGTTGGATTTAGTTTATTAAATGGAGTAAATGGAGGCTCATATGCATTTTCGGTTATTAAATTAAAAGATTGGAGTAAGCGAAAAGAAGCAAATCAATCTGTACAAGCAGTAATAGGCCAGCTCTTTGGAAAAACAGCGCAAATTAAAGATGCAAAATTGCTGTTTTTTAGCCCCCCAAGTGTTCGAGGTTTTGGTTCGTCAGATGGTTTTGAATTTAAATTACAAGATAAAGGAGAGGATAGTTGGATAGATATGAGTGCTGTTTCTGGTAATTTCCTGAAGCACTTAAATTCAAGACCAGAAATCAAATATGCGATGACTAGTTTTAACCCTAATTTCCCACAATATCAGTTAGATATTAATGTGGAGAAAATTAAAGATGCTGGTATTACAGTAGGTGAAATATTTAACACGCTTCAAGGTTATTATGGAGGTTTGTATACTACTGATTTTAACCGGTTTGGTAAACAATATCGTGTAATGATTCAGGCAAAACCAGAAGACAGAGCAACGCCAGAATCTTTAAATACAATTTTTGTTAGAAATAGTAACAATGAATCGGTTGCCATTAGTGAGTTTGTTAATATTAAAAGAATTTATGGCCCTGAATTTGTATCGAGGTACAATCTTTTAAAAGCAATTAATATTACAGGAAAAGCAAATCCTGGTTACAGTTCTGGAGATGCTATTAACGCAGTTAAAGAAGTTGCAGCTCAGTATTTGCCAAAATCATACGGTTATGAGTTCTCAGGAATGACTCGTGAAGAGATTATTGCAGGCGGACAATCAATTGGTGTATTTCTGTTAAGCTTAATATTTGTTTACTTTTTGCTTGCCGCTCAATATGAAAGTTACTTAGTTCCGCTTTCCGTTCTATTTTCTTTACCTGTTGGTATAGCAGGAGCAATTGGGTTTGTTCATTTTGCAGGTTTAGAAAACAATATATTTTTCCAAGTAACCTTAATTATGCTTATTGGTTTACTTTCTAAAAATGCTATTTTAATTGTTGAATTTGCTTTACAGCGAAGGAGGCATGGTTTGTCGTTATACCAATCAGCTATTGATGGAGCGAAAGCGCGTTTGCGTCCCATTTTAATGACTTCTTTTGCATTTATTTTTGGATTATTACCATTGGCGTTAGCGGGTGGAGTTGGAGCGGTAGGAAACAGATCTATTGGTACAGGAGCAGTAGGAGGAATGCTAGTAGGAACTTTAGTTGGAGTTTTAGTAATACCAATTTTATTTGTGATTTTCCAAAGTTTACAGGAGCTTGTTGGGAAAAAACCTAGTGAAGATGATCCTGAAATTTTATAAAAAAAGATAAAATGAAAAAACAACATATATCAAAATTAATTATTGTTTTAATTGCAAGTGTTTTATTGCAATCGTGTTTTGTTGCTAAAAATTATAAAGCGCCTAAGGTTAACACAGATAATTTATACAGAACAGAAAAACAATTAGATAGTACTTCAATAGCAGCGGTTTCGTGGAATAAATTATTTACAGATGCTATTTTACAAAATTATATTAAGGAAGGTCTTGTTAATAATTATGATGTAAAAATTGCGCTTCAAAATTTAATTGCTGCCAGAGAAAACATGAAACAAGGTAAGTTGGGATATTTGCCATCTGTTAATGGAAATACCACATGGTTGTATCGAAAAGTGAAAAATACACCAGATTACAATGAGCATGAATTTTCGGCAAATATTTCATGGGAAGCAGATATTTGGGGAAAAATTAGAAGTACTAAAAGAGCTTCAGTAGCAAAATATTTGCAAACTGTTGCAGCGCAACAAGCTATTCAAACTGAAATAGTTGCTAATATTGCTTCAACCTATTATCAATTATTAGCGCTAGATGATCAGGTAAAAGTTGCAGAAAAAACGTTGATTAATAGAAACCAAAGTATAGAAACTATTAAAGCTTTAAAGACTGCAGGAATTGTAAATGAAGTATCGGTAAAACAAACAGAAGCGCAAAAATATGCTACTGAAATTATATTAAAGGATTTAAAATATAATGTAACCGTATTTGAAAATACATTAAGTATTTTAATAGGAAAATCTCCTGAAGCTCTTAAAAGAACTTCTTTTGAAAATCAAAAAATTACAGCAAACATTAAAACAGGAATTCCTGCATTATTATTAAGTAGAAGACCAGATGTTATTTCGGCAGAACTAAATTTTAGAAATTCATTTGAATTAACAAACGTTGCGCGAAGTAATTTTTATCCGTCATTAAACGTAAATGCTTCAGGTGGATTTAATAGTTTAGAATTAAAAAATTGGTTTAATTCAAGTTCTCTATTTTCATCAATTTTAACAGGTTTAACACAACCTATTTTTAATCAAAGGAGGATTAAAACTAATTTTGAAATAGCAAAAGCAAACCAACAAAAAGCATATTTACAATTTGAAAAAACCTTATTAGTTGCAGGTAAAGAAGTTTCAGACGCATTGGCCGATTATAAAAATGAAACAGAAAAATTAGTTATCAGAAAACATAAGTTAGATGCTTTAAAAATTGCAGCCGCTGATTCAGATGAACTGTTAAAATATGGCATGGTAAATTATTTAGAAGTTTTAACAGCAAAAGACAATGCTTTAAATACAGAGTTAGAATTAATAAATAATAAATACAAACAACTAAACGCCGTTATTAATTTATACAAGGCTTTAGGTGGAGGTTATTAAAATAAATTAAAATGTGAAATTTGATTGGTTATTCACCATTTTATTTTGGAAAAGGAATTACAGATGTAATTCCTTTTTTTAGGTGAAATCTATATTAAATTGCTCTTTTAAAGTAGAAATTTTCAGATGTAAATCTTCTAAAAATTGTTGATGTTGTTTAGAATCAGGATTAAAGGCTTTATGTGCTAATCCTTTTTGAATAATTTCAACTTCTTTCATTACAGAAGTAGTATTTTCTGAAATCCAAACCTGTTTAAATAATTCCCAAATATAATTTACAGCGGTTTCATTTGGATGAACCATATCAATATTGTAAAAACGATAATCACGTAAATCATCTAACATAATTTCATAAGAAGGAAAGTAAAATAGCTGATTTTTAGGATTTATAATTTGATGAATTGCCGCTAATAAATGAGCTTTACTCTGTGAATTTTCTACAAAACCATCTTTTAAATGACGAACAGGACTTACTGTAAAAACAATGTTTACGGTTGTATTTATAGATTTAATTAGAGTAACTATATTATCTAAGGAAGCAAAAATTTCTTCAACGGAAAGTAATTCTTTTAAAAACTTTTTTTGAGGCACTTTATGACAATTTCCAACAATTGCATCGTTTTCAATAAATCTATATACCCAAGAAGTTCCAAGAGTAATAATAATATGCGATGCTTCTGTTAGCTCTTTATTTGTGCGTTTAACAGCAGTGTTTAAATTTTGTAGTAATTCATTTTTATCAGAAGAACTTAAATCAGAATGAGCATCAAAACAATGCCAACGTTCGTTTAGTTTAAAAATATCATTTTCAGAATATTGCTTTTCATTTATAGCATTGGTTATTAATTTTTCAATAGCTACAGGGTTAAATAATATACCAAAAGGATTGCTAAAACTTTTAAACTTATAGTAGTTTAGTTTTTTGCTAATGTTTTCTGAAAAACAAGAACCCACTAGGCTTAGGTTAGAATTATAATCTATTTGATTACGTTCTTTTTGTAATGGTATTTGGGTTCTAAAATTCAAATTTATGAAATGTATTTTTTAGCATTTTTTAGTGCTTGTTCAATTCCTTCAGGATTTCTACCTCCTGCAGTTGCAAAAAATGGTTGTCCGCCGCCGCCGCCATGAATTAATTTGCCTAATTCACGAACTACTTTTCCTGCATCTAATTTCTTTTCTTCCACTAATTTTTTTGAAATAAAACAAGTTAAAAATGCTCTACCATCTTTTTCTGAACCTACAAGTAGAAATAAATTATCTACTTGATTTCCAATTTCAAAAGCTAAATCTTTAATGCTATTTTGATTTAAATCTAATTTTTTTGAAAGAAAGCTAACGCCATTTATTTCTTCAATATCTTTTAAAAGAGCACCTTTTAAATCTTTAGTTTTTTCTTTTAAAAGCAACTCAACTTGTTTTTTTAATTCGGTATTTTCATCTTGAAGTTGAAGAATTGCTTTTTGCGGGTTTTTAGGGTTTTTCAACAGATTTTTAATCTCATGAAATGTCTTATTGTTTTCAACATAAAAATCTTTAGCAGCATCGCCAGTAATAGCTTCTATTCTTCTCACTCCAGCTGCAATAGCACTTTCAGACACTATTTTAAAATGCCAAATATCACTTGTGTTTTGCACATGAGTTCCTCCACAAAGTTCTACCGATTTTCCAAATTGAATAGCTCTTACGGTATCGCCATATTTTTCACCAAATAAAGCCATTGCACCTTTGTTTAAGGCTTCATCCATTGGTATATTTCTGTATTCTTGTAAAGGTAATTTATTATCAACACGAGCATTTACAAAATTTTCAACTTCTAGCAATTCATCTGTTGTAAGTTTAGCAAAATGTGAAAAATCAAAACGTAAACTTTTAGAGTGAACAGCGGAACCTTTTTGCTCTACGTGTTCTCCTAAAACTTCACGTAATGCTTGTTGCAATAAATGAGTTGCGGAGTGATTTTTAGCAGTACTTAATCGTTGTTTTTCATCTACAACTACTTTAAAAGTTTCTTGTACATTTTTCGGTAAACTTTTTGCGTAGTGTACAATTAAGTTGTTTTCTTTTTTAGTATCAATAATATAAATTACGTTTCCGTTGCTTACTTCTATATATCCTTTATCCCCAACTTGTCCACCGCCTTCAGCATAAAACGGCGTTAAATTAAATACTAATTGATATAAATCGCCATCTTTTTTTGTGCTAATTTTTCTATATCGGGTTATTTTAACATTTGCTTCTAAAAGATCATAACCAATAAATTCTTCCTCATTATCTTCATTAATAATTACCCAATCTTCAGTTTCAACTGTTGATGCAGCTCTTGATCGTTTTTTTTGTTTTGCCAATTCTTCATTAAATTCTTTTTCATTTAAGGATAATCCTTTTTCAGAAAGAATTAAAGAGGTTAAATCGATAGGAAATCCATAAGTATCAAATAATTGAAAAGCTTTTTTACCTGAAACTTCTTTTCCAGAAGTGTTTTTAATAATGCCGTCTAACAAAACCAAACCTTGTTCTAAAGTATGTAAAAAGGAAATTTCTTCTTCTTTTATAACATTGGTAATTAATTGTTTTTGAGCTTTTAGTTCAGGAAAATAATCGCCCATTTGTTTACTTAACGTATTTACTAACTTATAAATGAAAGCTTCTTTTTTATTTAAAAATGTAAATCCGTAACGAATTGCTCTTCGTAAAATTCGTCTAATTACATAACCAGCTCCTGTATTTGAAGGCAATTGTCCATCTGCAATTGCAAAAGCAACTGCTCTAACATGGTCTGCAATTACACGAATAGCGATATCCGTTTCTTCTTTTACATTATATTCATTATTGGTTATGGTTTCTATTTCTCTAATTAAAGGCGTGAAAACATCCGTATCATAATTAGATTGTTTGTTTTGTAAAACCATACACAAACGCTCAAATCCCATTCCGGTATCTACATGTTTTGCAGGTAATTTTTCTAAAGAACCATCCGATTTTCTATTGAATTCCATAAAAACCAAATTCCATATTTCCACTACTTGTGGATGATCTTGGTTTACCAAGCTTTTACCTGAAACTACTGCTTTTTCTTCTTTAGAACGTAAATCTACATGTATTTCAGAACAAGGTCCACAAGGTCCTTGAGCTCCCATTTCCCAAAAATTATCTTTTTTATTCCCATTAATTATTCTGTTTTCAGGAACATGTTTTTTCCAAAAATCAAAAGCTTCTTTATCAAATGCTAAATTATCACTTTCATCCCCTTCAAAAACAGTAACATATAAACTGTTTTTGTCAATTTTTACAACATCGGTTAAAAATTCCCAAGCCCAATCAATAGCATCTTTTTTAAAGTAATCACCAAAACTCCAGTTGCCAAGCATCTCAAACATGGTATGGTGATAAGTATCTTTTCCAACTTCCTCTAAATCATTATGTTTTCCTGAAACACGTAAGCATTTTTGCGTATCAGCAACTCGTTTGTTTTTAGCATTTTTTTGACCTAAAAAATATTCTTTAAAAGGCACCATACCTGCGTTGGTAAACATTAACGTTGGATCGTTTTTTAATACCATTGGAGATGAAGGTACAATTTGATGATTTTTAGAAGCAAAAAAATCTAAAAATTGCTGACGTATATCTTGTGATTTCATATGTTAATACAATGCTAAAATTGTTGTGTTTTACATCTATTGCAAAACATTTTGTAATTTTGTTATTTGTGCACTACAATATTATAAAATTGTAATACGTTAATGTTGCAAAAATAAGATAATTTCTATTTATGGCGAAAGTAAAATATTATTACAATCCGGATACCTTATCCTATCAAAAAATTCACTTAAGGAAAAGGGAGAAATTTAGAAATTTTTTACTGATGTTGCTAGCATCTGTAATTTTAATGTTTTTGGGATATGTAATTTTCACATCTGTATTTGAATCACCAAAAGAAAAAGAACTTAAACGTCAGTTAGAATTTGTTAAATTGAACGAGCAATTACACAACAAACGTATAAAACAAATGGAAGGCGTTTTAAGTGAAATTCAGGATAGAGACAATAATATTTATAGACTATATTTTGAAGTTAACCCTATTCCTGAAGAACAAAGAAAAGCAGGTTTTGGAGGTGTAAACCGTTACAAATCGTTAGAAGGATTTAATAATTCTGAAATGGTGATTGATGTTACTAAAAATATGGATATCTTAGCAAAACAGCTCTATGTTCAGTCTAAATCATTAGATGAAATTGTAAAATTGGCGGATGATAAAGAAAAGTTGTTAGCAGCAATACCAGCAATACAACCTGTTAAAAAAGGAGATTTAAAACGAATGGCTTCCGGTTACGGTTGGAGAACAGATCCATTTACCAAAGCTAGAAAAAAACATTATGGAATGGATTTTTCAGCACCAATAGGAACTCCTGTTTATGCTTCTGGAGATGGAATTGTAAAAAGAGCAGATCAACGTGCATCAGGGTTTGGTAAGCATATCGAAATAAACCATGGATTTGGTTATATTACTTTGTATGCACATTTAAGCAAGTACAATGTTAGAAAAGGACAACGAGTAAAACGTGGAGATTTAATTGGTTTTGTTGGAACTACAGGTCGATCTCAAGGACCACATTTACATTATGAAGTTCATAAAAATGGAGTTAAAGTAAATCCAATTAACTATTATTACGGAAACTTATCTCCTGAAGAATTTTTAGCAATGCAAAAAGCAGCACAAATAGAAGGACAATCTTTAGACTAATGCATATAGACTTACCTGAAAAACGATATTATAAAATTGGTGAAGTAGCCAAAGCATTTAATGTAAATACTTCGCATATACGCTTTTGGGAAAAGGAATTTGATATTTTAAAACCTAAAAAAAATAAAAAAGGAAATCGATTATTTACACAAGTGGACATTAAAAATTTGCAGATAATTTATCACTTGGTAAAAGAAAAAGGGTTTACTTTGGAGGGAGCAAAAGCTAAAATGAAGGAAAAACCTAAAGTGATAAAAGATAATTTTGAAATTATTACACGTTTAGAAAACATTAAATCTGAATTGATTAACATAAAAAACAATTTAGAGTAGATTAGTTTTACTTGTAACAAAACCAATTTTTTGGTTACCTATAGAAAGAATTATTAACGATTAAATTTTATAAAAATGAAAAAGTGGCTAATACCAGTAATAATTATAGTAGTTATTGTATTTGGATTTTACCGATGGGGTGTAAATTTCAACAATACAGCAGTTAGATTAAATGAGAATATCTCAGAAAGCTGGGGGAATGTACAAACAGCATATCAACGAAGAAGTGATTTAATTGGTAATTTGGTAAATACAGTTAAAGGAGCTGCAGATTTTGAAAAATCTACTTTAACAGCAGTAATTGATGCACGAGCAAAAGCAACTTCTATAAATATAGATCCAACTAAAGTAACGCCACAACAATTAGCTAATTTTAATAAAGTACAAGGTGGTTTAAGTGGCGCTTTAAAAAGCTTATTGGTAACCGTTGAAAGATATCCTGATTTAAAAGCAAATCAAAATTTCTTAAAATTACAAGATGAGTTAACTAGTACTGAAAATCAAATACTAACTGCTCGTACACGTTTTAATGAAGCAACTAAACCATATAATAATCATATTAAAACATTTCCAAATTCTATTTTAGCAGGTTTATTCCATTTTGAAAGTAAACCTTATTTTGATGCTGAAGTTGGAGCAGATAAAGCTCCTGATGTAAAATTTGATTTCAATAAAAAAGAAAACTAATGTCAAAAATTGAAGCTTTTTTATCTGCTGAACAAGAGCAATTTATTGTTGATGCAATAAAACTTGCTGAAAAAAATACTTCAGGTGAAATACGAGTTCATATAGAAAATAAAACAGAAAAGCCTCCTATAGAAAGGGCAAAGGAGGTTTTTCAAATTTTAAAAATGGATCAAACACACTTAAAAAATGGTATTTTATTTTATTTAGCAACAGAAAGCAAACAATTTGCCATTATTGGAGATGAAGGAATTCATAAGCTAGTTCCTAATAACTTTTGGGAAATTGTAAAAAATAGAGTACTTACTTTTTTTGCAGAAAAAAAATATGCAAAAGGATTAGAACAAGGAATTATTGAAGTAGGAAATCAGTTAAAAGCTTATTTCCCTTATGAAAAAGATGATGTAAATGAATTACCAGATGAAATCTCAAAAGGATAGTAAAATTACCATGATTAAATTAATTAAATCGAGTTTCCCATTATTTTTAGCCCTTTTTTTAGTACAATTATCCTTTGGACAATATAATATTCCTCCAAAGCCAAAATTGCAAACAAGTGTTTATGATTATGCAAATTTATTATCAGGTTCAGAAAAGCAATCTCTTGAACAAAAATTAATTCAGTATTCCGATAGTACTTCTACCCAAATTGTAGTAATAACAATTGAAACTCTAAAAGGGGAAGATATTGGTATTTTAACACCAAAATGGGCGCAAGAATGGGGAATAGGTCAAGCTAAAGAAGATAATGGCGTAATTGTTTTAGTTGCAAAAAAAGAACATAAAATATGGATTTCACCAGGTTATGGCGTTGAATATAAGTTAACTGCTGGAACAACAGGAACCATTGTTAGAAACATAATTACTCCTGAATTTAGAAAAGGAGATTTTTATAGCGGATTAGATAAAGGAGCTGATGCTATTTTTCAAGTTTTAAAAGGTACTTTTAAAAATAATGCACCCAAACAAAATAAAAAATCTAAGTCACCTCCAATATTTTTCATTGTAATTTTAATCTTCTTTATAATAATAATTTTTTCCAATAATAATAAACGCGGTGGAGGCGGAGGAGGAAGAAGAAATGCAGCTTCAGATATTTTAACTGCAATTTTATTAAGCGGAGCAGGAAGAGGTAATTTTGGAAGTGGTGGTTTTGGTGGCGGCAGTTCCGGTGGAGGCTTTGGAAGTGGCGGTTTTGGCGGAGGCTTTGGCGGTGGAGGTTTTTCTGGAGGAGGAGCTGGCGGTAGTTGGTAAAAATTAGAAATATTTCCAAAATAACATCGTAATAATAAAACCTTTAATAAAAGGTGAATTTACAATTTCAAAGTTTGTATTATTAAATTTGTAATAGCTTTTTAAGCTAAAAAGTTAACTATGGCTAATCAAGAAATAGAGCGTAAATTCCTTGTTAAAGGAAATTATAAAAAGCATGCTTCTGAAAAGATAAAAATTGTACAAGCATTTCTATCAACTGTGCCAGAGCGAACTGTTAGAATTCGTATAAAAGGAGACAAAGGTTATTTGACAATTAAAGGTATTGGTAATGAAAGTGGTGCATCAAGATATGAGTTTGAAAAAGAAATATCAGTTAATGATGCAATAGATTTAATAAAAATCTGTGAGCCAGGTGTTATAGATAAAACACGTTATATTGTTCCAATATCAAATAACTTATTTTTTGAAGTAGACGAGTTTTATGGTGAAAATGGTGGTTTAGTAGTAGCTGAAATAGAGTTGCCATCAGAAGATACTGTTTTTGAAAAACCAGCTTGGTTAGGAAAAGAAGTTACGGGAGATGTTCGCTACTTTAATTCAATGCTTATGAAAAATCCTTACAAAAACTGGAAATAGTATTTTTAAATGTTAATTTCGGTTCCCCCCCCCAATATTCAAATGTTTCTTTTGAACTTTTAGATAAAATCTAGTGTACTAAATTGTTAGGTTCAGTACTTCTTAAAACCAATAAAAAAGTAAAATAAATCAAAATATTTGTTCAAGTTTTTTATCAAAAAAAAGTACCTTAGTAGTTTAAATTTATAGAGGATACAATCCATTTAATTAGGTTAAAAATAGAGTAACCTTTGTTATAAAATTAAAAACACTACCATGAATGATATGCTTTTTTACGATAGATTGCAATTCGCATTTACTATCACATTTCACTACATATTTCCACAGTTAACCATGGGCTTATCTTTATTGATAGTTTATTTTAAATGGAAATTTTTAAAAACAGATATTGAGAAGTATAACAATGCAGCTAAGTTTTTTATGAAAATTTTTGCTGTAAATTTTACAATGGGAGTTGTAACGGGTATTCCAATGGAATTTCAGTTTGGCACAAATTGGGCAAAATTCTCTGAACTTACAGGACAAATTATTGGACAACCTTTGGCTATGGAAGGTATGTTTTCATTTTTTTTAGAATCTTCTTTTTTGGCTCTTTTTATTTTTGGGGAGAAATTAATGGGGCAGAAATTACATTTTTTAACTGGGTTTTTAGTGTTTTTAGGTTCCTGGATTAGTGGATGGTTTATAATAGCAACAAATTCTTGGATGCAACATCCTGTAGGTTATGAAATTTTAGAAAACGGAAAATTTGTACTACATAATTTTTCAGCATTATTTAGTAATCCTTGGTTAATACCAGCCTTTTTACATAACCAAGCAGCATCATTGGTAACTTCATCTTTTGTAGTTGCTAGTATTGGAGCTTTTTACATTTTAAGAAATAAAAATGTAGAATATGGTAAATTATTTTTAAAAACAGGTGTAATTTTTGGAGTAATTTCTTCGCTATTGGTTGCTTTTCCAACAGGAGACTGGAACGCTAAAAATGTAGCTAAATATCAGCCAGCTGCTTTTGCTGGTATGGAAGGCATTTTTAAAACTGAAGATGGTGGAGCTGAAATTGTTCTTATTGGACAACCAAATATGTTAGATAAAAAGTTAGATAATAAAATAGCAGTACCTAATATTTTAAGTTTTTTAACATATAAAGATTGGAATAGACAAATTAAAGGTATGGACCAATTTAAAAAGGAAGATTTACCAGATAACATTCCAGCACTTTATTATGCTTATCATATAATGGTTGGTTTAGGAACTATTTTTATTGCAATAATGATACTTTCAGCTTTCTTTTTATGGAAAAATAAAATATTTACTATTAAACCGTTATTATGGATAATAATGTTTTTAGTTCCTTTTCCATATATAGCTAATCTTACAGGTTGGTATGTTGCAGAATTAGGAAGGCAACCTTATCTAGTTTATGGATTACTAAGAACTAGTGTTGGAATGTCTCCAACAGTTTCTTCAGGAAATACATTATTCACCTTGCTAGGGTTTGTTGGTTTGTATATGTTATTAGGACTACTATTTTTAGTTCTAGTAGGTAAAACTATTCACCAAGGTCCAACCCCTAAAAAACATTAAATTATGGAAATCTATTGGTATTTAATTATTGCGGTTGTTTTAGCTATATTTTTTATTTTAGATGGTTACGACTTTGGAGTTGGTATTATACATTTGTTTTTTGCTGAAAAAGAAAAAGACAAAGAAATAATTGCAAAAGCAGCAGGATTATTTTGGGATTCAAATGAAGTTTGGCTTGTTGCTGGTGGAGGAATGTTATTTATGGCATTTCCTACACTTTATTCTTCTGCTTTTAGTGGATTTTATCTGCCATTAATAATTGTATTATGGTTAATTGTTTTTAGAGCTATTGGATTAGAGTTTAGAGGTCAGTTTAGTTATAATATTTGGACTGCTTTTTGGGATAAGGCTTTTGGAGTATCTAGCCTGTTATTAGCTTTGTTTTTTGGAATTGCTTTAGGTAACGTAGTTAGGGGTGTAAACTTAGGAGGCGTTGAAAATGGAGTTTCTCTTTTTGAGAGTCATTATTTTTTCTTGCCACTATGGAATAGTAGTTTTAGTCCTTTAAGTGAATCTCCAGGGGTTATAGATTGGTTTACTATTATTATAGGTTTAATTTCAGTAGTAACTTTAGCAATTCACGGAGCTACTTGGATTATTTTAAAAACAAATGCATCTATAAATAATCGGCTAAAATCGGTAATTTTTAAGTTAAATATAGTGCTATTAATATTAACTATATTTTCCTTAATTGTTTGGGAAATAGTTAAGCCGAATTCTTTAAATAATTTTATGGATAAACCTTACTTAGTAATTTTTCCAATTATCTATTTTGTAGGTTTATTTGGGCTCTTTTTTATTAAAAAATTAAAAAAAGATATTTACGCTTTTGTATTTTCAACTTTAATAATATTAGGCGGAATAACTTCCTCATTAGCATCTTTATTTCCTGTTGTTTTACCATCAACAAATAATATAAATGAGTCTCTAACTATTTATAATACAGCAACTTCAAATTACGGTTTGTCTGTTGCAATGGGATGGTCAATTCTTGGTCTTATTTTGTTGTTTATATATTTTGTTGTTCAAAAAAGAATTTTGGCAGGTAAAATAGATGATATGGATTACGGAAATCACTAGTTTTAAAAGTCATGTTAGCTTCATTAATATATCCATATCCTAAATGGGATAAATATGTAATCTCATTCAGAAATTAAGGTTATTTCGTATTTCCTTAGTTTTACTTTTTCCTAAAATAAATAGTAATAGGCACTCCCGAGAAGTCAAATATTTCTCGTAATTTATTTTCAACAAAACGTTTGTAAGGCTCTTTTACGTATTGAGGTAAATTAGCAAAAAAAGCAAACTGAGGTGTTGGTGTTGGTAATTGTGTACAAAATTTAATTTTAACGTATTTCCCTTTAATTGCAGGAGGTGGATTTTGTTTAATGATATCTAACATAGTATCATTTAATTTACTAGTTGGAATACGTTTTTTTCTGTTTTCAAAAACGGCCACAGCAGTTTCAATAGCTTTAAAAACACGTTGTTTTGTAAGCGCGCTTATAAAGATGATAGGAATATCCGTAAACGGAGCAATTTCTCTTCTGATTTTAGCTTCGTAATCACGCATTGTATTGGTTTCTTTTTCAATTAAATCCCACTTATTAACTAAAATTACAATGCCTTTTCTGTTTTTTTCCGCCAACCAAAATATATTTTCATCTTGTCCTTCAAAATCTCTAGTTGCATCAATAACTAAAATTGCAACATCACAACTTTCAATGGATCTAACGGCACGCATTACCGAATAAAATTCTAAATCTTCTTTAACTTTAGATTTTTTTCTGATTCCTGCAGTGTCTATTAAATTAAAATCGAAACCAAACCTATTGTATTTTGTATCAATAGAATCTCGTGTTGTCCCAGCAATATCGGTAACTATATTTCTATCTTCTCCAATTAAAGCATTTATAAATGAGGATTTGCCCGCATTTGGTCTTCCAACTACTGCAAAACTTGGTAATTCATTTTCTTCAACAACGTCTTCTTCTAATTTATCAGCTAAAGCATCTAATAATTCTCCAGTTCCACTTCCGTTTATAGATGAAATTGTAAAATAATCGCCTAAACCTAAGTTGTAAAATTCAATAGCATCTGCATTTCGTTTAGAATTATCTACTTTATTAACCGCAATTAGTACTGGCTTTTTTACCTTTCGTAAAATATTAGCAACTTCAGAATCCATTGGTGTTATACCTTCTTCCACATCTACCACAAATATTATAATATCGGATTCATCAATAGCAAGTTGAACCTGTTTTCTGATTTCTTCTTCAAAAATATCATCGGAGCCAATAGTAAAACCTCCTGTATCAATTACAGAAAATTCTTTACCATTCCAATCACTTTTTCCATAATGACGATCTCTAGTAACTCCACTAACCGAATCAACAATAGCTTGTCGGCGTTTAATTAGCCGATTAAATAGGGTTGATTTTCCAACATTTGGTCTTCCAACAATGGCAACAATATTACTCATAGTAGTCTAAAAATTTTTGCAAAAATACGGTTTTTTATTTTGAGCACTGTATTTAGTTTGCTTTCTATTTTTGATAAGTTAAAAAATAGTATATTACTATGCTAAAAAATCTATAATTGAATACAGAAAAAAATAAAGATATTTATTTACGGCCAAGGTTTAAAATGAATTATAATTTAAGCCAACAAAAAATTATAACAAAATTTAAAGAAAATCTTAGACATAAAAACTGTAAATATTGTAGTAAAATTATAGATGGACATATTGTAATTGATGTTCCAAAAAATGAAGATCATTTTTGGTCTCCACAACTTAATATTGAAATTGTAGAGGAAACTAAAGAGAGTTCAATTGTTAAAGGATTATTTGGTCCAAAGCCTCAAGTTTGGACTTTATTTATGTTTATTCATTTTGTAATGGCATTTGCGTTTATTGCGTTTTCAATTATGGCTTATGTGCAATGGACATTGAAAGCAAATAATTCGTTTGCTTTATGGATGGTTTATTTACTGCCAATTTTATGGTTTATTATGTATTTTTTAGGAAGATTAGGTAAAAAAAGAGGACATCGCCAAATGGATGAGTTATTTAACTTTATGATGAAAACTTTAGAAGAAAAGCAATAAAAATTATTCATTATATCCAAAACGACGTAGTTGTCGTTTATCATTTCGCCAGTTTTTATTTACTTTAACATACAATTCTAAATGAATTTTTTTACCAAAAAACTTTTGTAAATCCTTACGAGCCTCAGTTCCTACACGTTTTAAAGCAGCGCCTTTATGTCCTATAATTATTCCTTTTTGAGTTTCACGTTCTACCATAATTACCGAACGGATTTTGATGATTTTATCTGTTTCAATAAATTCTTCAGTTTCAACTTCAACGGAATAAGGAATTTCTTTTTTATAGTGCAATAATATTTTTTCGCGAATAGCTTCGTTAATAAAAAAACGTTCAGGTTTGTCGGTTAACTGATCTTTTGGGTAAAACGCTGGAGATTCTGGAAGTAATTCTACAATTCTATTAAAAACACTTTCAATATTAAATTTTTCAAGTGCAGAAACTACAAATATTTCTGCATTTGGTACTTTTTCTTTCCAATATTGTATTTTTTCTTCAACCTGTTCTTGGTTTGAAGTATCAATTTTATTAATTACTAATAAAACAGGAATTTTAGCATTGGTTATTTTATTGAAAAAGGCTTCATCTTTCAACTCTTTTTCACCAATTTCAACCATATAAATAAGCACATCAGCATCTTCAAAAGCTGATTTTACGAAACCCATCATAGAGTTTTGTAATTCATAAGCGGGCTTTATAATTCCAGGAGTATCCGAAAATAAAATTTGAAAATCATCTCCGTTTACAATTCCTAAAATTCGATGTCTAGTGGTTTGTGCTTTTGAGGTAATAATGGATAGTCTTTCACCTACAAAAGCATTCATTAGAGTGGATTTTCCAACATTTGGATTTCCTATAATATTTACAAAACCTGCTTTGTGCTTCATTTTCAGTATTTAAGAGCGCAAAGGTAAAACTAAATATATTTTAAAGCTAATTAGGGTTTGATTTTTTAAAAAAAATTGTATCTTTGCAGTCCAAATCGCGGGGTAGAGCAGTAGGTAGCTCGTCGGGCTCATAACCCGAAGGTCGCTGGTTCGAGTCCAGTCCCCGCTACCAAATGAGACTCAAAGCATTTTAGCTTTTGAGTCTCTTCTTTTTCAAAATCATAACACTTTATAAAACAGCTAGTTAACTCGAACATTAAGTTCAATTTTGGCGTTCGACATTCTTTATTTTTAAGAGATATTTTAAAACCATAGGGAAACAGTAAATTCTGAAAAGTTCGTTTCTTGTTGTAGTCAAGGATTTTGTAGTATTGATAAGGGTTTTCGGCTATTTTTAAAAAATATTTCATCACTTTTTGGTGGTTAGACTTTTTTGTAGGGACCTTTTCCAATTTTCTAATTTTTTCTTGAATCTGAGTTTTTAAAATAGGTGCATGTTTTTTAAAAATTTCCTTTGAAATCTCATTTATTGCAAATCTATATTCCATAAGGTCATATTTTTTTTGCAAATCGTTTATTTCGGTTTTTAAATTTTTTCTTTTATCAGATAAATGACTGTTTTCATAGTCTAGGATTTTATCAATTTGTTTGGAAAATAAAAGATGGAAATTTTTAGAAAAGGAAAATCCTGTTAATGTAGTTTGAAACTTTTGATGCATTCCTTCCGATAGGGATGTGCTCTTGGTATCCGCATTTATAGTTTTATTACATACAGAACATTTGTAATAGTAGATATCCTTTTTTTTATTATGATAGGAAGTCATTCTATGGTTACAATCATCACAAATTAAAAATTTTGGAATTAGAGGTGTTTGAGGTTTACCGTTAATTTTAGGTACGCCAGCCTGAATAGAACCAGATAATCGAAGTTGTAATAAAGAAAATTCTTTAGGGGTAATAATTGCTTCCCAATGACCCTTTAATAAAGTGTTTTCAACTAAACTATTTCTAAAATACCCAGTATAAAATGGATTTCGCCACAAAGTGCTAATGCTTTGTTTTGGAATATGTAATCCTTTGTTTTTAAGGTGTTGCTGAATCTCTTTATCCGTGTAAGATTCATATAATTTTAACCTAAAGGCCTCCTTTAGTAGTATACCATCCTTATTAAGCTTTATTTCTTGAAAAGCTTGAACTTTATTGGGATCTACAACTCTTGGACCGAAGTGGTCATACCCACGAGGCGTTTTCCCTAAAAAGACACCTTTCTCTAGAGCATTTATCATTCCAGGAATAATAACATCTTGCCTAGAAAAATTTTCACGTTGAGCGTATAATAATTGAGTAGAAAATTCATTTTCATTTCTATCGGTAAAAGTATTATGGTGGCTACTTACGGCATATAGGAAAATACCGTATTTTCTTCTCAGACTGACAAAAAGTTCAATGTGTTCGGCTCCAGCTCTACCAAACCGGCTTGGAGACCAGATTAAAATTATTTTAGGTCTTTTATTTTTAGGAGTTTCTTTAATAGCATTCAATAATTCTTTTAATGTTTTCTGAGTTTTAAGTTTTTTCGAACTCTCATATTCCGCATCAAATTCTTTGGTAATTATTAAATTATTTGATTTTGCAAAGGATTTAATTTTTTTAACCTGAGTTTCAATACTACCATTTTTTTGAAATTGTTCTTTTGAAGAAACTCTGGTGTATGACCACACCAAAGCGTTTATAAAATCTGATATTTGTAATTCTTTTTTCATTTATAGATTATTAAAGTTAAAATTGTCTAGTATTAATTTGCTAAAATCATACAAGGATGAAGCTATTTTATTTAAATCTTCGTGTTTTAAAGAGTTATAAATATTCGGTAAACAGGCTTCAATTTCTTCAATAGTCAATAACAAGTCTTGTTGTAATTCTTTTCTGCTCTTTCGGGCCATATCTGGTTTGAATTAAACCAGGCTGAATTAACAGGGACTGATGTTGTGCTACATTTGTTTTCATGTTTATTTAGTTATGAGTGTCAGTTTATAATTGTCTTGGGAGCGTACTTCAATTAATAATTTTGAATTTTTAGGCAACTTATTGCATAGAAAAAAATCGGCCAATTGAGAAGCTCTTTTATGCTGTTCGGTAATAATAAGTGGTTTTAATTTAGAATTGTCCATAACCAATTCAATATATTTTGGTCTTTTAAAAATGACAATATCCCTAATTTGGTTTTCAATTTGAGTTAAATAACTTAAATCACCTTTAGTGGTTTCAAAATCAAAACTTACCACTTTGGCTAACAGTTTTAAAAAAGGAATACTAATAGCAGTTTCTTGATGCAATAAATTATTTAGTTTTAGAGGCGTATTTAAATCACCTACCATAAAGGTGTGTTTACATGTATTAGGAAAATATAATAGGGAAGAAGGTGTTTTATCACTACTTAAAGAAGCTTTAATGGCATCTGTAAAAGGATTAATTTCCATACGAAGTGCTTCCATTAAGAGCTCATCTTTTAAATTTTCTTTAAGTTGAATAATTGAAATATCATCAAGCCTATTTGTTTTTTTTGAAATATGATATTGAATAGTCTTATCTGCATACTTCTCTTGCTTAGGTTTGCCCCAAACATCATAAGATAATTTAGATAGTCGGTTAGAATCTATTCCAATGGAGGAAAGCTCATTTATGACAAATAGCCAGACAGCTTGAGGAATATCCATTTTACCATGTTTGTCTTTTTCCAAAAAAGGTAAAATAGATTTGTTTTTCCAGTAATTAACTTGCCTAGAAGAAATGTTTAAATGTTTAGGTAAGATATATTTTTCACTTATTATTTGGCCGAGATGTTTAATATTATTTTGCTTCATATCGTTATATTAATAACGCAAAGGTAAATAAAATAGTTATAATAAGCAACAAGTGGTAAATAATATTTATATTTGTGAAAATGTAAACGATAGGTTTACTTACGGTAGATTATAGGTAGACTGTGAGTAGGCCATAGGAATACATAAGTAATATAATTTTAAAAAATAATAAAAATGGAAGTACAAGAGCAAAAAGAATATAGAAACATGACCATTAGTACAAAGGTAACACCCGCAGAAAAAATTGAACTAGCAAGGATAGCAGATAAGTATAAAATTACATTATCTGAATTATGTTATTCATTGATTATAAGTTTTAAAGATTTTTATGAATATATCGGAAGAGAAACACCAAAAGAGGAAAAATTGCAGGAAGAAATTAAACAGCAAAAAAAACTAAATAGGAAATTGAGTTTAGATTTGGAAAATGCAGATTACCATATTGGTATGAAGGCAGAGTTACTCTTACAAACAAATAAAAAGAATGATGATTATCGTTATAAATTAGTGCAATTTAAAAAGGAAAATGAAAAATTAAAGACAAGTAATAATCAATTACCAAATGAGCTAATTAAATTTAATAAGTTGAGATATGAAATAGAGAAAAGGGAGCGAAGATAAATCAATTTAAAAAGAGAAGAAGGCTTTATATATAAACAAAGTTCAATATATAAGAAGTTTATTTCATTTTCTATAGGATAAATAGAATTGTGTCAATTACAAAAGAAAAGGTTTCAAGGAGTAGTTTGAAGTTAAAAGAAATCTAATAGATAGAATTCCTTTAAGGTTCAATACGTTATTTATTCAATAAACATGGGTAGAGACATTGCTTTTGGTTTTATTGAAGAGGATAATATGGTACCTCTCTTGAATCTAATTGTTATTATTCCAAATATTTTAGTATTTTTGAGTTGCCATGAAAAATGATAAACTACCACCTATTATCTTGAAAAGAGATACAATCAAGAATGTAGATTCCATTCAACTATATTTTAAGTACCATGACCAACTACTAGCAATTATTCGTGGATTGGGTAAATTCAAATGGAGCAAAACTAAAAGATGTTGGTATGGAGCATTCTCTCCAGATAACCTAAATCTCATTAGAACAACATTTGAAAATATTACTCAGGTTATTGAAAATGAAACGATTTACAATCCTCCAAAAATTAAAAATATTAGGATAGAGAGAAAACTGACTAAAGAAAACAAAGGTGAATTAGAATCTTTCATCAAATATATGGAAGGAAAGCGCTATAGTAATAGTACTATTGAAACGTATGGTATTTTCATTGCTGATTTTTTGGAATATTTGAAGAACAAGCCACTATCTGAATCCTCGAATCGAGATATTGAAAAATTTATTGAGGATGTTTTTATTCCGAGAAAATATAGCATTAGTACCCACCGACAATTCATTAGCGCCATAAAGCTCTTTAAGGTATTCAACCCATCATGTGGTATTGAAGAACTTAATTTAACCAGACCTCGAAAGTCTAGGTTTTTGCCAGTTGTATTATCTCAAATAGAAGTGCTAGAAATCTTAAGATGCACAAAGAATTTGAAGCATAGAGCAATATTAGCATTACTATATTCTTGTGGTTTACGAATTGGAGAGCTTATTAATTTAGAATTGAAGCATATAGACATTCAACGTAATCAAGTTGCAGTAAAAAATAGTAAAGGGAGAAAGGATAGATATGTAAAGATGGCTGATAGTCTAGTTCCATTGATTCGAAATTATGTTAAGACTTATAATCCAAAGGTCTATTTTGCCGAAGGTAAACCTAATCAGAAATATACAGCAAGTAGTGTTAGAGCATTTTTAAAAAGGTCTTGTAAATTGGCTAACATCAATAAGAATGTAACACCACATACTTTTAGACATAGTTATGCCACCCATTTATTAGAGGGAGGAACAGATATAAGATTGATACAAACCTTATTAGGACACAACAAACCAGAGACCACCATGATTTACACTCATGTTTCAACAAGTAGTTTGGAGAAAATTAATAATCCTTTAGATGAAGCTGTAAAGAAATTTATGGTAAGTGGCAACAATGAGGATTACCTAAAAATAGGTACTGACGGATATAAATAAATGATAATAATCATTCAAATATGAAACAAACTTTTTTTATATTTGAAATATGATGTCCGCAAAACATAAAATTTTGTGGATGTATAAAGAAAAGGGTTATTCACCTTATACGGATAATTTGAGGGGGATAAGCAAATATAATATAAACATATAACAGAGTTGGCAAACAGTTGATGAAAAGCAATCCGAACGATTATTGAAATGAAAGAATATTTAGATAAATGTCTGAACAAATATTATCTCAGAATTTTGAACCATAACGGATTTGAAATGAGCGAATCTGATTTTAGCGGAATGGGTGGAATTTATCGTTTTAAGAATAGTTGGTTAAACTTTGATATTATAAATGACAGAGGAATAATTGAAACTCAAATTTCTTCACTTTTCTCTGAAAATTTTTATGATTTTGGAGTAATAAACATTTATCTCAATCGGAGAAATAAATCTAAGGAGGAAAAACCAAAATTTGGAAAATCCGACTTATCAAAAAGATTGAATTTAGAGCAAGAAAGTGAATTATTTGAAAATAATCTCCCTGAATTAAAAGTAATGTTTAACGAGAAAAATTACAAATTAACCGAATCAGAATTGAATAAAATTGAAAATGAACGTATGAAATTATTATTAGGATAAAAAAACCGATTTGCCAACACCTCATAAAATTTATGCTTACATTTAAACTAAATAACTAACTGACAAACATTCAACAAACGATTTGCTACGTCCGAAAAATCTCCGATTTCTCAGTCGCACAAATCTTATAAAATATCGTTACCCACAATAGTGCTAGAGGAAAATTTAGCATTTAAAGAAAGCAAGATATATCATTGGAAAATTGTTTTTATTAGGTAAATGTTGAGCATTGATTTCTCCTTTTTTGGGAACTAAACGCAAGACAAATTTTAGGTTTAATTGACATATTTAAAGGTTAGAAAAAAAATAGTTTTTTAAGAGAGCTATTTTGATAGCGTTCTGCCTCGTTCAAAATCCAAAAAAGGCGTAGTTT
>Ga0316204_10005014_pt1 | contig 22669 bp, 22 predicted proteins | sample 6monrhotite_MG_2_FD_205661 | JGI IMG/M metagenome (GOLD analysis project Ga0316204, IMG submission 205661) | Microbial mat bacterial communities from mineral coupon in-situ incubated in ocean water Damariscotta River, Maine, United States -... | ecosystem: Environmental > Aquatic > Marine >... | reverse complement strand
CGTCGTTAATCGTATCGTGAACCGCCTGACAAAAGGCGATCATCCCCGCAATATCACCACCATTATCGGCATCTACAAAGGGATAGCCGCTATTGTTGAACACATCGCCCAGATGCACGGCATTTTTGCCGCGAAATATGACCGCTGTATCGCCAGTTGTATGTGCTGGCCCAAAATGCATCAGGTCGATTTGTTCGCCGTTAATATGAAATTGCATCGCTGTATCATAGGTGATGTCGGACACGGCATGCTTGGGATAGGCTTTTTGTTCATAGGCGACGAAGCCCAAATTGATGATATGATCGGAGAGCATTTTTTTCCGGGAATTTGACTGACTGACAATCCAAGTCCCATCTTTGCCTAGCGCCATATTGCCGTCAGCATGATCAAAATGCCAATGGGTGTTGATCACGAAATCGACTTTCTCACTACCAATCGCTTTCAATGCCGCCTTAATCTTGGGCATCAGTTGCGGAAATTGGTCATCGACAATCAGCGTACCGTCTTCACCAACCGAAACCGCAATATTGCCGCCAGCACCGAACAACACATAAAGACCATCCGCGACTTTCTCAGTCTTGATTTCGGTCTTTTCAAAATCCCAGCCAAATGCCTTGCTGATCTGATCGAGTGTCATCACCGGTCCGGTTGGGGGCGGTGTTTTGACATCATGGCCACTGGCGGCGGTGCCGATCATCATGCTGAGAAACATTCCAAGAACCGTTATTGCGCGTTTCATATCCTGCTTCCCAAACCTTATTTCTTCAAAATTCCCGCCATGATCAGATCAACGGTCTGCTCGCGATAGGCATCGCGCATACGTTCATCGAAATCTTCACGGCCATAGCAATATTTCCAGACCAGTTTGCCGGTAAAGAACCGATCAGCCGCTCCGGTTACGGCCGAGTAAAACAGATCCGGATTCACATCACGAAACACGCCCGATTTAATGCCTTCACCAACGAAGATATTATAAGCCTGCGAAAGCGGCTTCAGATATTTGTCGGCAATATTGCGCGCACCCTCCGGCGGGACATCGCGGATCAATCGCATGGTCAAGCGGTTGAGATAGGGAAACTCATAATAGGTGTCGATCACCGCTCCGATATGATGCCGAAGCTTATCCTCGGGCGGCCAGTCCTTCTTGATCAAAAGGCCAATTTGCTCGAGGATATTATTCATATCCCGCTCCAAAATAGCTTCCAGAAGCCCGTCTTTATTGCCAAAATAATATTTGACCAAGGCGCTGTTAAGGCCCGACAATACCGACAATTCGCTAAACGAAATATCGATAGTATCCCCGTCGCGCATGATTTGACTGGCGGTTTCGATCAGCTTGTCGCGCGCTCCAGCTTCATTCTCTTTTGCTGCCAATTTTTCGACGCTCATTACTACTCCCCTATGTGCATCCCGTCACATTAGTGTCACTTATAAACAGGTTCCTCCCACCAAGGGAAGGTGTCTGGCAAGTCGCTGGAAACTTTATCTGGATAATCGGGGGATCGTTTTTCCAGAAAGCTCGCTATGCCCTCTTTCGCATCGGCCGATTTGGCACGATTATAGATGATCCGGCTATCCACTTTATGCGCCTCCATGGGGTGATCGGCGGCGGGCAGTTGCCACAACATCTGCCGCGTCACCGCCACCGAAACGGGTGCGGTATTGTCGGCAATTTCGCGTGCGAGTTCATAAGCAGCGGGAAGCAGGTCTTCCGGTTTGTGGAGTGAGCGGACCAGGCCGCCATCGATTGCTTCCTGTGCATCAAAGACACGGCCGGTCATACACCATTCCAGCGCTTGTGCCCGGCCCACAATATTGGGCAGGAACCAGCTGGCTGCACCATCAGGTGCAATCCCGCGACGCGCAAAGACATAGCCAAAGCGCGCTGTTTCGCTCGCCAGTCGCATATCCATCGGCAGCAGCATGGTCGCACCCACCCCGACAGCCACGCCATTTACCGCCCCGATAACCGGCTTCAAACATTGGTAGATCCGCAGAATAAGCAACCCGCCGCCATCACGGACACGGGGATCGGAATAGTCATCCACCGGGTCTTCGCTGGCAAAAGGCTTCTTGCCATCTTCGGGAGTCAGGTCTGCTCCCGCACAAAAGGCGCGATCACCCGCCCCAGTGACCACAACCGCACGGACATCATCATCGGCATCGATCCGGTCAAAGGCATCGGTCATTTCTTTGATCATCGTTCCGGTAAAAGCATTCATCTTTTCCGGGCGATTGATGGTGATCGTTGCGATGCCGTCGGCAACATCATAGAGAATTTGAGTATAGTCCATGGGGAGGCTCCTTCAGATACAAAAAGGGCCGCGATTTTCTCGCAGCCCCATATTGTCTTAACTGTTAGCGCGGGGCCATCCGGATACCGCCATCCAGGCGAACATCTTCACCGTTGAAATATCCGGTTTCGATCATGCAAAGCGCTAGTTTGGCATATTCGTCGGGCACGCCAAGACGTGGTGGATGCGGCACCATAGCGCCCAGTGCATCACGCACCTGAGGCGGAGCACCAGCCAATAATGGCGTGTCAAAGATACCCGGCAGAATTGTGTTCACCCGAATACCTTCGCGGGAAAGATCACGAGCGATTGGCAATGTCATGCCCACAACACCGCCCTTGGATGCGGAGTAAGCCGCCTGACCAATTTGACCATCTTCGGCCGCGACTGAAGCGGTATTGACCATCGCACCGCGGTCACCGTCTTCAAGTGGATCAAGAGTTAGCATCCCTGCCGCTGATTTGGCGATGCAACGGAAGGTTCCGATCAGGTTCACTTCGATGACGAATTTGAACGCATCGAGCGGGAAATGTTTGATCGAGCCATCTTCCTTGGAACGGCTTGCGGTTTTGATTGCATTACCGATACCGGCGCAGTTGACCAGAATGCGCTCTTGGCCAATGGCGGCACGAGCTTTTTCAAACCCCGCGTCGACGCTTTCTTCCTCGGTCACATTGACCTTGCAAAATACACCGCCGAGTTCAGCAGCCAGCGCTTCGCCTTTTTCCTCATTCAGGTCGAACAGAGCAACCTTTACGCCTTTTTCGGCCAGACGCCTTGCAGTCGCGGCACCAAGGCCAGACGCTCCGCCAGTAATGACCGCTGAGATATTTTCGTTGAGTTCCATTGTGGTTTCTTTCTCTTAGTTCAATCGTTCAATAATCGTGACATTGGCCTGTCCACCGCCTTCACACATGGTTTGCAAGCCGTATTTCGCGCCTTTGCCTTCCATAGCGTTGAGCAGTGTTGCCATCAACTTCGTACCCGAAGCACCCAGCGGGTGACCCAGTGCGATAGCGCCGCCGTTGACATTGATCTTGCTGCGATCGGCACCGGTATGCTTGAGCCATGCCAGAGGAACCGGAGCAAATGCTTCGTTCACTTCGTACAGATCGATATCATCAATTTTCATACCTGCACGCTTTAGTGCGCGATCAGTAGCAAAAAGCGGTTCTTCGAGCATGATCACTGGATCACCACCGGTGACCGTCAGGTTCACAATTTTCGCGCGCGGTGTCAGGCCGTGATCTTTAAGTGCTTGTTCGGAGCAAACCAGAACCGCGGACGAACCGTCGCAAATCTGGCTGGCGTTGGCAGCGGATATCGCACCACCTTCCTGCAGCGGATCAAGCGCAGCCATGCCTTCGAGCGAAGCATCAAAACGAATGCCTTCATCGACGGTATGCATTTCCTTGCCTTCAGGCGTATCCACTTCAAGTCCCACTATTTCATTGGCGAACGCATTGGCTTCGGTTGCCGCCTTGGCCTTTGCATGGCTTTCAAAGGAATATTGGTCGAGATCTTCCTTGGTCAAACCATGTTTTTTGACCAGCATTTCCGCACCCATAAACTGGCTAAACTGAATACCGGGATATGCCTCTTCAAGCCGTTCGCTCTTGTAGGTGCCAAGATCCGCTTTGTAGAATAGAGTTGAGGTCGAGCCCATCGGCACGCGGGTCATGCTTTCGATACCATGCGCCAGAACCATGTCCTGTGTACCGGACATAACACCTTGTGCTGCAAACTGGATCGATTGCTGGGAAGAACCGCACTGCCGATCGATGGAAACCGATGGAATGCTGTTCGGTAATTTCGAAGCCAGGACAGCATTGCGGCCGACATCGTTCGACTGCTCGCCGCCCTGCATGACGCAGCCGGTTATCACATCTTCAATCGCCGCTGGGTCAAAATCATTGCGATCACCAATGGCATCCAAAGTCGCAGCACCCAGATCAACCGGGTGATATCCCGCCAAACGGCCGCCGCGGCGACCTCCAGCAGTACGAACCGCATCTACAATATAGGCCTCTGCCATTTATTTGCTCCTTCAAATTGGTGAGAATCAAGAATTTAACTGATCGATTAAACTGCCTGTGCCCTAGGGTCAAATAAAAAGGCCGACTATCACCATGGTGACAGTCGGCCCTTCCAGTTCATCTTGTGCTACTTTTATGCAGGGACATTGTCCTTCTTGACCGTAATCACCTGGGGATAGGTGAATTCGAGCAGACCTTCCTTGCCATATTCAGCACCAAATCCCGACTGCTTGTGGCCACCAAAGGGAGCGAAGGGTGACAGGTGAAGGAATTCATTCACCCACACTGTACCGGTTTCCAGCTGCTCGGCTATTTCAACGCCCTTGTCGGGATCAGCGGTCCATACCGCTCCAGCCAGACCATATTCGCTGTTATTGGCGCGCTCGATGGCTTCTTCTTCCGATGAGAATTTCATCAGCGGCATAACCGGACCAAATTGTTCTTCGGCTACAATGCGTGCATCTTCGGGCGGATTGTCGAGAATGGTGATCGGCATATAATAGCCTGGAATATCCTTGTCCGCATCACCGCCAACCAGGAATTTATAGCCATTGTCCTTGGCGTCCTGCACCAGCTCCAGCACCCGGTCATATTGCTTTTTGTTCTGGATCGGACCAACTGCTGTCCCCTGCTGGGCACCATCGCCAACGGTTACATTCTTGGCATATTCGGCAATCGCTGTGCTCAGCTCATCATAAATATCCTCGTGGATATAGATACGTTTTGCAGCAACACAGATTTGACCGGCATTGGTAAAGCTGGACCAGAATAGCTGCTCGGCCACCTTTTCGACATTCGCATCTGGCAGGACGATCGATGCGTCATTGCCGCCCAGTTCCAGCGTAATCCGTTTCAGGTCTGCCGAAGCGCCTTCCATGATTTTCTTACCCGTCGCGGTTGATCCGGTGAAGGTGATCTTGTCGATATCGGGATGCGCGGTGATAAGCGGTCCAAGGCTGTCTTCACCGGTAATGATGTTAACAACACCGGCAGGAACAGCATCCTTGATCAGCTCGGCAAGACGCAGAGTCGTAAGCGGTGTGAACGGAGAAGGTTTGAGAACAATCGTACAACCGGACAACATGGCCGGTGCGATTTTCTGAACCGCCATCATGATCGGGAAGTTCCAGGGCACGATACCGCCCACAACACCAACTGGCACCCGGCGGGTACGGCTGAGGCGTTCTTCGGAATCTTCGTTAATCTCGTCCTCAAGATCGAGTGTTGATTGGGCTGCCGACATTGCTGCAGCACCAAAAATCTCTCCCTGAGCCTGCGCATGCGGTTTGCCTTGTTCGGCGGTCAGCAGGCGGAAAAGCTCATCGGCATTTTCCTTGATGATGCCGGAAATCGCCTGAACCGCTTTGCGGCGCTCATCGATCGACTTCTTGCTCCAGGCTGGAAATGCGGCGCGGGCGGCGGCAACGGCCTGATTAAGTTCATCCTCGCCGCAGGATGGCACCTGGCCGATCACTTCTTCATTGGCTGGATTGACGACATCCAGCATCTCGGATGTGCTGACCATCTCGCCGTTGATCAAATTCTTATATTGGGTAACCATTTTGCTCTCCTTTGGGACTCGTTTCTATTTGATACCTATATAGCGCATTACAAGACGCTTTGTGTCATTCATTTTGCCAGTCAATTCGACAGAGTATATTTGATCGGCAGGGATTTGAGGCCGCCGACAAATGTCGAACGGGCCCGTTTTGGCTCTCCGGCCAGCTCAAGCGTTTCAATCCGGTCGAGTAGTTCATTGAATAATATTCGCATTTCCAGTCGTGCCAGATGCAGACCCAGACATTGATGCGCACCGGCCCCAAAAGCAGCGTGGCGGTTGGGTGAACGGGCTGCATCAAATTTGCGCGGATCTTCAAACTGGGCCGGATCATGATTGGCCGCGACATAGTTCATCATCAACCAGTCATCTTTTTTGATCTGCTGTCCACCAATCTCGGTGTTTTCCGCTGCCGTGCGCATGAAATGCTGCACCGGTGTGGTCCAGCGGATCGCCTCTTCAACAATGCCGGGCAATAGATCACGGTCGGCTTTGACCCGGGCAAATTGCTCGGGATCCTGTGCCAATGCCATCATGGCACCGGCGGTCGAAGCAGAAGTTGTATCATGTCCCGCACTGGCGACGATAATATAGTAGCCGGCCATATCGCGATCGTTGAGCGGCTCACCATCAACCTCTGCATTGGCGATCACGCTAGCGACGTCATCGGTCGGATTGGCTCGACGGTCCGCCGCGATAGCCGCGAAATAGCGTTCAAATTCGGCGACGGCACCTGCCACAACCTGTGTGATCTGTTCAGGCGTCATATCTTTCATACCGGTGCCGGAAAGGTCTTCGTCCTGACCACCAAACATTTGTTGGGTGAGGAACAGCATGCGCTGTTCATCTTCTTCGGGGACACCCAAAATCTGCATGACAACATGGAGCGGATAGGGCGCCGAAACCAGCGGCACAAAATCTGCTTCGGTTCCGGCTTCTACCAGCCGGTCGACGGTTTTCTTTGCAAGCGCTTCTATCTCCGCTTCCAGCAGGCGCAGGTTTTTGGGCATGAACCAGTCTTGTGTAAGCCGCCGATATTTGGGGTGGATCGGGGCATCAAAAACAACCAGCGAATCCACCAGCATCTTGCTGCCGGTGATACTCTTTGAAAATTCGATCATGTCTTTGGTCGACAGCACGACCGGGCGGGGATTGTTGAGGAACGTCGTGTTATCCTTCGATATCCGCATCACATCTTCATAGCGCGTGATCAGCCAGAATGGATCAAAGCTGTCATCTTCCGCAACCACTTTTGCCACCGGCATATTATCTCTGAGCCAGTCAAAGGTATCGAGCAAACCATTCCACTCTGCATAGCTATCTGGATCGATCACCGCCGCTCCCATTTCGGGAGATAATGTGGGTATGTTTGAGGCCATGGTTCGCGCTCCTAACTTGCTTCCGCGTGAAATAGTTTGTGAAAATGGATGATCTGCTCGGGCTTCTGGCCCTGGAAAACGATCATCTGAAAATATTCCGATGGCTCGCCGTCCGGACAGGATTCCGGCGCCGCTTCAAAGCCAAAGCGTTTATAATAATCCGGATTGCCAACCAGGATGCAGCCGATGGCATTTCGCTCCCGCAATATGTTCAGCCCATGGCGGATCAACTGACTACCCACTCCCAATTTCTGTAATTCCGGTTCGACCGATACCGGACCAAGCGCAAACCACCCATCGGACCCGTCATCCGGAAATGCCGGTGAGAACGCGATATGACCGGCAATTTTATCATCCTGCTTTGCCACCAGGGAAAGGGTCAGTGCATCGTGATCGCGGAGCATATTGACCAAATCTTGTTCATTACCCTGCGAGAATGGCATCGGTGCGAATGCCCGTTCGGTCAGGTCGTAAATGGCCTTTTCATCTCCCGCATGCTCGGCACGGACTTCTAAAGTTGATGCAAGGTTTTCACGCATCAGGCTGTGCTATCCGCCTTATTCCAATATTCATCCCGAAGCAGGCGTTTGTATAGCTTACCGGTGGGGTGTCGTGGAAGCTCGTCTCGAAAATCAATCTGGCGCGGAATTTTGACGCCGGAAAGGGACTCCCGTAAAAATGCTTCCAGCTCCTGCGCCAGATCTTCTCCAGCCTCATCCATATTGGCCGGTTGCACCACAGCCACAACCTTCTCCCCCATATCGGGATCAGGCGCTCCTATCACGGCGGCATCGGTGACCTTATCATGTGTGATCAACGCGTTTTCGATTTCTTGCGGATAGATATTCACGCCGCCGGAGATGATCATGAAGCTCTTGCGGTCGGTCAGATAGAGAAATCCGTCTTCGTCCACCTTCCCGACATCGCCCAACGATGTCCAGCCCTCGGGATGGGTCGCTTCTTTGGTTTTCTCCGGGTCGTTATGATATTCAAACTTGTTGCCATTCTCGAAGAAAATCTGCCCCTCTTCGCCGACGGGCACTTCCTCGCCCTGCTCGTCACAGATCCGGACCTGGCAATTGACCGGCTGCCCGACCGTGCCCTTGTGGGTCATCCAGTTTTCACTGTTGCAAAAGACAAATCCATTCCCTTCTGTCCCGGCATAATATTCGTTTAATACGGGCCCCCACCAGTCAATCATTGCTTCTTTGATGGGGATCGGAACCGGAGCCGCTGCATGTACCGCGCTCTTGATCGAAGAGACATCATATTTGGCCCGCACTTCTTCCGGCAGTTTTAACATCCGGACAAAATGGGTGGGCACCCATTGGCCCACGTCGCACTTATATTTTTCAATCAATTGCAACGCATGTTCAGGGTCGAACTTATCCATGATGACACTGGTTCCGCCTAGACTGTGCACACCCATATTCCATCGTAAAGGCGCGGCATGATATAGCGGCGCCGGGGAAAGATAGACGCAGTCTTCGTGAAAGCTGAAAATCATCTGCGCCAAGACACCTAGGCCGTTGGGGATATCCAATGTCTCCGATTCCGGGAGTGTCATTCTGATACCTTTTGGCCGGCCGGTGGTTCCCGACGAGTAAAGCATGTCGCAACCGGGTCTTTGATCGGCAATGGGTGTGGTCGGCATGTCCGCAAGGGCGGCATCCAGATCCCGATCATCGCCGGAACCAAAAATCAACTGTTCGACATCCGGATTGGTTTTGCGGAGCTCATCCATTAGTGGCAGCATTTTTTCCGAGCTGATCAGCAGCTTGGCTCCGCTATCGCTCAGAATATAAGATATTTCATCGGTGGTCAGCCGACTGGATATCGCAACCTGGACCATACCTGATCTTTGCGATCCCCAGACGACATTGAAATATTCAGGATGGTTTTCCATGCAGATCGCGACCGTCTCGTCAATCTGGAGACCGCGAAATCGATAAAGCTGAGCAATCTGATTGGATCGCTTGTCCATTTCGCCATAAGTGATGGTCTGGCCGGTGCTGGCCATGATGACAGCAGGTTTGTCGGGGTTTTTCTGTGCATGCAGATAGGGATGCATGGGGTTTCACTCTCCAATAATGATCGCGCCTCGTGGCGATTCGGTTTGGAGGTACAATGGTTTAATCGTTCGATTAAATCAATTGATTAGCCGATAGAAAATTCCAACAGCTATTTTCAGCGTTTACGCAGCGACAGTTCTTTCCGTTGCTTTGCCGCGACTTCCCAAAATATGGTCGCGAAAAACCGGCCGACCATCGCTCTTGCGCATGCGAAACTGCGTCCGGCCATATTGGGGAACAGGGCCCATCAGGGCGTCCGGACCGATGCGGTCTTGTCTTCTTCGCAAAATAAATTTTTCTAAAGCAGTCATATTGATTCTCCGGGGGGGGTGATTATCAACAGTTTTATCCACAGCGTATCTGGGCATTGTGCCGTATTTTCCAAGATCAAAAGACCTCAGCAGCTTTAAAATATACGAGATACCCCCACTTCCCGTGCAAAATTTGCGACCAACTGGTTAGGCTTAGACAAAGGTCTGCAAAGTAAGGAGAGGGCTTTGTCGCTATTTGTCGGTTAGGGCATCATAAACCATTTTACCGGAAATACCGCGAAAGTCGGTAGGTGGGCCGTTTTGCGGAAAACGCTGGATCATACCGATAAAGTAAAGGTTATTAACCGGGTCTACCCAAAACCAGGTTCCGGCAGCACCACCCCAAAAATAGGTTCCGTCACCGTGGGGAACTTTGCCAGACCCGTCATTTTTAATGGTTCCAAAGTCCAGACCAAAGCCCAGATATTCCATCGCTGCAGGTGTCAGCGTCCCGGCGATATTCACTTTTTGGTTTTCTTTTAAGACATTGGTCCGCATCAATTTTAGTGTTTCCGGCTTTATAATCTGCTTGCCATTCAGCTCTCCACCATTGGCTAACATCTGACAAAAACGGGCATAGTCATCCAGTGTGGCAACCAGTCCACCGCCACCAGATTCCATTTTTACCGTCGACTTTTTAAAAGCCACTTGGGGAAACGGGACACGGCCAAATTCTTTTGTCACCGGATGATATCCATAGACGCCGGAAAAACGATCATAATCGGCTTCCGGAACGTAAAAACCGGTATCGTCCATATCTAGGGGATCGAATATCGTCATTTGCAAATATTCGCCGAAAGACTGGCCTGAAAGCCGTTCAACAATTGCACCTTGAATATCGACCGATGCCGAATAAAACCAGCGCTCTCCTGGTTGTGACATAAGCGGCACTTTGGCAACGGCATCAATAAATGATTTCATATCCGCTGACCCCAGAATCTGTTTCTCCTTGAACATCTTGTTCGAGGGATCATCACCATAAAGGCCATAGGCAAATCCAGCGGTATGGCTCATCAGCTCTCGCATGGTCGGTTGCCGGTTCAGTGGCTCCACTTCAAAACTACCATCGGCTTCGACGCTTTTGACAACCGTCAGATTTTCAAATTCCGGAATGAATTTGGAGATCGGATCATCGAGCGAAAATTTGCCCTGCTCGAACAGGGTCATCAGAGCGACACCGGTCACCGGCTTGGTCATCGAATAAATGCGGTAAATGGTGTCTTCAGTGATCGGGGCATTGTCGGACACGCGGCGCAGGCCCGCCTGCATGTGGCTGATGACTTTCCCGTCTTTGACCAGAAGCGTCGCAATACCCTTGGCATCGCCATCCTCAACAAATTTCTTCATCCGCGCTTCCAGCGCTGCAATCTTTGCCGGATCAAAATCCGAACCCGCAGCTTCAGAAGAATATACAGGAAAGCTCGTTGACGCCTGGGTTGTTGTTTGGGCAGCTACGGGGGAAGTTAGAATCAAAGCAGCAGCGCCCATGCAAGTGCCGTATAATTTTCTCAAACACTTCATTGTCTTCTCCCAAATTATGTGCGGATAGTTTCTATCCCTTATTTTTCCACATAGATATCCACAGGTACCGACAGGTCGGCAAAGACCCGCCCAATGGGCGCCATGCTCGTGGCCCCCTGTTCAATTTCCATTTCCAGCATCGATTGGCTGGCCGCGCCCTGTAGTAAAACCACCACAGTTCGCGCTTCGCAAATTGCTGCCTTGGTTATTGTCACCAACGGCGTGTCTTCATTATCCGGCATAATGCCCACTGCGCGTTTTTCTGCAGGGCCATCGAGTGCTTCTTCCATATCGGCGCTTTCCATAATGCCGGCGGTGCTGCCATCTGCACCCATCCCCAGCCAGACCAGATCAGGCGGCCATTTCATATCTTGCAAGCGGGCATCCGCAGCCGAACCGGCCATCTGATAATCGTCATGATCGGGGGCTAAGGGCAGAACGCGTGCACCGCGCGTTAAAAACAGTGTCGCCAGTTTCTTGACGGCGCTACGCGGATCATCGACCGGGACCAGATAATCATGGGTCGGGATGATGGATACATGTTTCCATTTGATCTGCTTGGCAGCCAGCGCTTCGAGGACCGGCATGGCTTCATCGCTGGCGGGCAGGGCCAATAAAGCATCCCCGCGTGCATCCAATGCGCTTTCAATGATGAATTGAATATCGCCAGCCACTGCTTCGACCATTTCCGCTGGATCATCAAAATCCCACCATTCGAGCGTGGATTCGTCATCTGCCCCAAATTCATCATCATCAAAATTTTCGAGCGCTTCTTCTAATTTGTCCATGATAATACCTGTATGATTGTTGGTATTGGCTTTTAGAGAGTCAGCCGCTGCCTGCAAGAACTGAATGCGCTAAGGGTTGGCCTGTTCATCCGATTGAACAGGCGGCTGGTCCTGCAATAACCCGGCCGGCCGCATTATGGTCAGCGAAGCGGGCGCACCGGATGCACTTTCATTTGCCATAATATCCACCTGAACAAATCTTTGATCTTCCGTCAGTTTTGCATCCTGCGTCCAGTTCCAGGTCAATCCGCCATTTTCAACCTGACCTCTGGTCTGACCCAGCGCTGGCGGGCGTGGGTCGGTCAGGATTTCCACTGCTCTATTGCGCACAACTGACTGCGCCACCACACGGATTTCCAGTTCGGCCGCATTGCGTGTTGTATAGGCTTGCAAACGGATCAGCGCGAGGGCGGCAAGACTGAACACGGCCAGCGCCACCAGCATCTCGATAAGCGTAAACCCGGCTTCCCCTTTCCGGATCATGGCTGCGGATCCGCCAGTTTGACATCGCCCATGGGCGCTATGGTGATGCGGCGTTGTTGTTCGCCAAATCGCAAATCGACATGGACCGATTCGCTGGGCAGACCGGTGGACTCAAAACCGATCAGCATCGATCCTTCCTCTGCCGAGGTAACGGTCACGCCGGATGCCCAGTTGGTGGAGGAAAAGGGTCTGTCTTCCAAGACATGCCAACTGCCATCACGACGCTGGAGGAAGCTATATCCGGAAGCGGTTACCTGAACCGCCATCGGGCGCGATTGAAGGATAGCATTATCGCGCAGGGCAGCGGTCTTGGCCGCGAAACGCTGGGCGTCCTGTTCCAGCGCATTGCTGCCTCCCGGAAGAGAGAGGACAACCACCGACGTCAGTAGGCCCAACAGGCCAATAACGATCAGCAGTTCCACCAAAGTAAATCCGGATTGATCCATTTCGGGTTCAGCAGGAACTAGCGATGTCCTCATGACAGAATTGATAATTTCACCTTTGCAATGCTTGCAGAATCCCAGTGCCCCTGCAATGACGTCACCATAAACAAAATAGAAGAACAGGGCAAAGGAACCAATATGACCGCCGAAGATACAGCTGTTGTACTCTACGAGAAAAATGACCGGATCGTGACAATCACATTGAATAAGCCGGAAACGCGCAATGCCTTGTCAAAGGATCTTTGCGAAGGACTGGTGAATGCCATTAAAAAGGCAGATGCCGATGATGATGTCAGCTGTGTTGTTCTGGCAGCCAACGGCAAGAGTTTTTCCGCCGGCGGCAATCTGCACGAGATCAAGGCGATGACCGAAGAGCAAGGCATGTCGCCGCTGGAAATCGAAAATTGGTACAAGACCGGTATTCAGCGCATTCCGATTGCCTTTTCCGAAATCTCGGTCCCGGTCATTGCCGCTGTCAACGGTCACGCTATCGGGGCGGGCAATGACCTGACCACCATGTGCGATATTCGTATTGCCGGTGAAGACGCCATTTTTGCCGAGAGCTTTTTGCGCGTGGGCATCATTCCCGGCGATGGCGGGGCGTGGCTATTGCCGCGCATCATCGGACAGGCGCGCGCCAACCAGATGCTGTATACCGGCGAGTTTATCAACGCGGAAAAAGCCCTCGACTATGGACTGGTGTCTGAGATTGTCAGCAACGAAACACTGCGCGCGCGCGCTATGGAGCTAGCCGAGATGGTTGTGGGCTTCCCGCCACTGGCGATCCGCAAGACCAAGCAACTGGTCCGCACGGCGCAAAGTGTGACCCTGAAAGAAAATCTGGATCAGGCTGCCTTGTTTCAGGGTGTGTTACAGCAAATGGACGATCACCGCGAGGCAATTGATGCCATTCTTGAAAAACGCAAACCGCAATTCAAGGGAGCTTAAGATGAAGAAATTTATTCTGTCCGTTGGCGCATTGGCGCTATCTACAACTGTCCATGCGGCCCCCCCGGAAGGGATTGCAACCGAAGCCACAAAAAACGCCAATGCGGAAGTTGCTGCCCGCCTTCCCATTGCCGATCAAACCGACTTTGAAAATGCAAATCGCGGCTTTCTGGCCAAAATCGACAAGCCCATTCTCAATGCTGATGGTTCGGTTGCATGGGATCCCAGCGAGTTTGAATTTATCAAGGGCGCTGCACCCGATACGGTCAATCCGTCGCTTTGGCGCCAGGGACAACTCAACAGTATCCACGGCCTGTTCGAAGTCGTGCCGGGCATCTACCAGATTCGCGGATATGATCTCGCGCAGATGACTTTGATCGCAGGCAAAACCGGCTGGATCATCATCGACCCTTTGACTACGCCTGCTCCGGCGAAAGCGGGACTGGAATTGGCCAATAAGACCCTTGGCGAGCGCCCCGTGGTCGCGGTTCTCTTCACCCATAGTCATGGCGATCATTTTGGCGGTGTAGCGGGTGTGGCCTCACAAACGGACGTCCAATCCGGCAAGATCCAGATAATTGCACCGCATGGCTTTTTGGCCGAGTCTATCGGCGAGAGTGTGATTGCCGGTACGGCCATGAACCGGCGCGTCCAGTTCCAGTTCGGCACCGCCTTGCCAGTCGGGAAATCCGGTCATGTCGGCGGTGGGCTGGGGCAGAAACTCTCCAGCGGAGATGTGGCATTGATGCCGCCAACCAAATCGATAAGCAAAGACGGCGAGACATTGACTGTCGATGGCATCACTTTTGAATTTATGGACGCCGGTGAAACCGAAGCCCCCGCTGAGTTCGTCTTCTACCTGCCTCAGTTCAAGGCGCTGCACACCGCAGAGGTCGTGACCCGAACCTTTCACAATGTGCTCACACCGCGCGGCGCGCTGGTCCGTGATACTTTGAAATGGAGTAAGGTGATCGATGCGATGCTCGCCAAATATGGCGCCAAGTCAAACGTGCTGGTCGCATCACATCACTGGCCGACATGGGGCAGCGACAATGTGCAGGTCGCGCTGAAAAACCAGCGCGGGCTCTATCGCTATGTCCATGACCAAACCATGCGCCAGGCCAATCAAGGCGCAACCATGCATGAGATTGCCGAAAATATTGGCGAACCCGATTTTGCCCAAACCGACTTTGGTGTGCGCGATTATTATGGCACGTTGAATCACAACAGCAAGGCGGTCTATCAACGATATTTTGGTTGGTGGGATGCTGTACCGGCTCATTATCACCAGCTCCCCATCGTGGAGGCGTCTAAAAAATATGTCGCGGCCATGGGCGGTGCGGACAAGGCGCTTGCAGTTGGTAAAACGGCATTTGAAGCTGGAGACTATCGCTGGGCCGCGACTGTGTTCAATCATGCTGTGTTCGCCGAACCCGAAAACCAGACGGCTAAAAACTGGCTGGCCGCGACCTATGAGCAGCTGGGTTTTCAGGCCGAAGCTGGAACGTGGCGCAACATCTATCTGGTTGGCGCAAAAGAATTGCGCGAAGGTAATAATGTCAAGGATAGCATCTCGACGGCCAATGCCAAGGTTCTCAATGGCATACCGGCGGTTGATTTATTTGACGCTTTGGCAACCCGCTTCAATCCAAAGAAGATGCGGGGCAAAGGTGGTATCATCCAGTTCTCCTTCCCGGATCGCAAGGAAGAGGTCATGGTCGATTTGAACAAAAGCTATTTATTCCCGCGTGCCGGCAAGGTCGAAACGTCAGCAGCGCAGGTCTCGATCAATCGCAGCGACTTTACCAAATTGCTTATGCGTCAGGCCAATCCGCTTGAGCTGATCCAGTCTGGTGCCTTGAAACTGTCTGGCGATACCGCCCTTATGGCAGCTATGTTTGGTGCGCTGGATGAAGTTAATCCGCAATTTGATATTGTCACCCCTTAAGAGGATTTTCGCATGCAGCGATTTAATTTCCCCGTTGTTGAACCCGATCCGGCGCTGGAAGAACTGCGCAGTGAATTGCAAGGCTTCCTGAAGGAAGAACTGGAGGCTGGCAATTATCGCCGCGAGCCAGAATGCTGGATGTCCTCCGCCGACCCCGAATTTTCCAAAAAAATGGGGCAGCGCGGATGGATTGGTCTAACCTGGTCCAGCCAATATGGTGGTCACGATAAAACCGCACTCGAGCGCTATATCGTAACCGAGGAGACCCTGCGCGCAGGCGCCCCTGTCGGAGCACACTGGATCGCCGACCGCCAGCATGCACCGATGCTGCTCGCACATGGTACGGAGGAACAGAAACTCAATATCCTGCCGCGCATTGCCGCAGGCGAATGCTATTTTGCCATTGGTTTGAGCGAACCAGGCGCCGGTTCCGACCTGGCGAATGTTAAAACCAAAGCTGAAAAAGTGGATGGCGGCTGGAAGATTAATGGACAGAAGATCTGGTCCTCTGGCGCGCATATGTGTCACTATATGGTTGCGCTGCTGCGAACCTCTCCCGCCGATGGTCGCAACCGCCATGTTGGCCTGTCGCAGATCATGGTTGATCTCAGCTTGCCGGGTGTCACGATCAAACCGATCATCGATTTGTCCGGTGATGCCCATTTCAACGAAGTCTATTTCGAGGATGTGTTTGTACCCGATGACTGCCTGCTCGGAGACGAAGGCGGTGGCTGGAAACAGGTGACCGGAGAATTGGCGATGGAACGGTCCGGTCCGGAACGTTTCCTGTCCAGCTACGTTACTTTGGAAACCGCGCTCTGGCAGCTCAGCGGGAAAATGGGTTCGGACAGCAAGGCGCGGCTGGGCAAGTTGATCGCCAGCTTGCGCACGTTGAAAGGCATGTCCTGGGGCATTGCCAACCTGCTCCGTCAGGGCGTGTCACCTGAGACCGAAGCAGCGCTGGTCAAGGACCTTGGCAACCGGCTGGAAAACGATCTGACGCAACAGGTACGGGCGATGCTGATCGATTTACCCTCGGAAGAGTGGAGCTCGGAAATGCGTCGAATTCTGAATATCGGGGTTCTCCGTTCGCCGCCTAACACCCTGCGCGGCGGGACAACAGAAGTGATGCGCGGGATTACCGCGCGCCAGTTGGGATTACGCTGATGATCAATACGGAAGGGATGGTCGCCGAAACGGCCACAAAGATATTCACGGACCTTTGCCCGAGAGAAATTCCGCATGCGGCCGAAGCGGGAGAATATCCCCAAGCACTCTGGGACGCGCTTCAGGAAAACGGTCTGACGCTTGCCTGGACCAGCGAAGACAATGGCGGATTTGGCGCCGACTATGACGAGGTTTTCGGCGCGATCTGGGCATCAGCGCAGGCCGCTTCGCCCGTGCCGTTCGCCGAGACACTCATCGCCAATTGGATGCTCGATCAAGCCGGATTGGCACCGGCCGATGGCAGCGCGAGTTTCGCATTGAGCGGCCATACGCCGAGCGCGGATATTCCCTTTGGCATGCATGCAGACAAAATCGTCCTGTTCGATGAAGCGCATCAGGAAATCGCGGTCTTCGACAATCGTGAAGCGGCGCGGTCTCCCGAAGAAGCCTTGTCGCCCGACGGCATGACGCAGTTCATTTTCTCCGGCCATGTCGCGGAACAGTCGGCCAAGACCAATTTGTCCCGCCGAGCGATTGAAGCGCTGATCCTGACAGTTCGTGCGGTGCAGATGGCGGCATCCATGGAAGCCGCCCTCGATCTATCGATTGGCTACGTTTCCGAACGAGAACAATTTGGCCGGCCCTTATCCAAGTTCCAGGCTATCCAACACCAGTTGGCAACTGCCGCATCCGAAAGCGCGGCCGCCACCATGGCCGCCACACAGGCCGCCAGTGCCATTGCTAAACATAAGGTCGATCCAGAACAGGCCTGGCACGAGGCAGTAATAGCCAAAGTCCAGATCGGCCATAGCGTGGAAGCCGTGACGGTACCGTTCCACCAGGTCCACGGCGCGATGGGCTATACGCAGGAATATGATCTCCACCACTTTACCCGCCGTCTTTGGGCATGGCGGGATGCTTTGGGCAATGAGCATCGCTGGTCCAAACTGCTTGGAGAAGAACTTGCCGCTACGGCTCCCGACCAAATCTGGAAAGGCGTGACAACCGGCGAGTGGATTGCTAGTTAATCAAGCGATTAAACCGATTCCCGAAACCGCCTTTCAGGCTTCGATCCCTTCCACAAGCAGGAGCTAAATCCATGAAAACACGCATCACTGAGCTATTCGGCATTGAACATCCTATCATTCAAGGTGGCATGCACTATGTTGGTTTTGCGGAACTTGCAGCAGCAGTTTCCAATGCCGGTGGCCTCGGTATCATCACCGCACTGACCCAGCCATCAGCCGAAGCACTGGCCGAGGAAATCGCCAAGTGCAACGACATGACCGACAAACCATTTGGCGTGAATCTAACCTTTCTGCCCGTCGTCAATGCGCCCGATTATGAAGGCATGGTCAAAGCCATTATTGATGGCGGCGTGAAAGTGGTTGAGACTGCCGGTAACAATCCGCAGCAGGTTCTTCCCGCATTGCAGGGCGCCGGAATCAAAGTGATCCATAAATGCACCGCTGTGCGTCATGCGTTGAAAGCACAGAATATTGGTTGCGACGCAGTGTCCGTTGACGGTTTCGAATGTGGCGGCCACCCCGGCGAAGACGATATTCCGAACATGATCCTGTTGCCGCGTGCTGCCGATGAGCTGGATATTCCATTTGTCAGCTCCGGCGGGCAAGCCGATGCGCGTTCGCTGGTTGCTTCGCTGGCAATGGGAGCGGAGGGCATGAACATGGGCACCCGGTTTATCGCCACGAAAGAAGCGCCCGTGCATCAAAATGTGAAAGACGCGATTGTCGCGGCGAGCGAACTCGATACCCGCCTGGTTATGCGCCCCTTGCGGAACACCGAACGCGTGCTCACCAATTCGGCCGTCGAGAAACTGCTTGAGATCGAAAAAGAGAAAGGCGCCGACCTGCAATTCACCGATGTGATCGAACAGGTTGCGGGTGTCTATCCGAAAATCATGCTGGAAGGCACGATGGATGCCGGCGCCTGGAGCTGCGGCATGGTCGCCGGTCTGATCAACGATATTCCAACCTGTAAGGAATTGATCGACGGTATCATGGCCGATGCCGAAAAACTGATCAACGATCGCTTGGCTGGTTTGCAAGCGGCTTAAACGGTGGAACCCTATCAACCGCTCAGCCGTTCCATTGCTGGCAAGGTTGCCATCGTCACCGGCGCGGCCAGCGGCATGGGCCGTGCCACTGCGCATCTGTTTGCCTCGGAAGGCGCGCATGTCGCAGTGACCGATCTGGATCAGGGAAAATGCGATGCCGTGGTGCAGGAAATAGAAGCGGCGGGCTATAGCGGATCAGCCAAGGCATGGGCTTTGGATGTCAGCGATCAGGGCGCGATTAAATCGGTTGTTGCTGCCATCGCAGAGGCCTTTGGCGGGATTGACATATTGGTCAATAATGCCGGCTTCGCCATCCCCGCCGATGTTGCAGAAGAAAGCTATGAGGATAGCTGGACTCCGACGCTCGAAGTCATGTTGGCAGCGCACCACCGGATGATCCGTGCCGCATTGCCGCATCTCAGGAATGCCGAGCATCCGCGCATCGTCAATGTGGCATCGACCGAGGGCTTGGGCGCGACACCGGGCAACAGTCCTTATGTGGCCGCGAAGCATGGCGTGATCGGTCTGACCCGCGGTCTTTCCGTCGATCTAGGCCGCGAAGGGATCACCGTCAACTGCATCTGTCCCGGCCCGATCCGCACCGGTATTACCGATGCGATTTCCGAAGAGCATAAGACAATCTATGCCAAACGCCGGGTGCCGCTACGTCGCTATGGCATTCCCGAAGAAGTCGCGCATATGACATTGTCCTGTGTGTTGCCATCAGCCAGTTTTTTGACGGGCGCGGTTATTCCGGTAGATGGCGGTCTAACCATCAAAAACGCCTGACAGGAGTATTCGCTTATGATTACGCTACACCATCTGGAATATTCGCAGAGCTTCCGTATTCTCTGGCTGCTCGAAGAAATTGGTCAGCCTTATGAGTTGAAGCTATACAATCGCGATCCTGAATCCAATCTGGCGCCAGCGGAATATAAGGCCCTGTCACCCTTGGGCACTGCGCCGGTGATTACCGATGAAAAGGGCCTTGTCCTCGCCGAAAGCAATGCGGTGATCGATTATATCCTGGATCTCTATCCCGATAGTCCGCTGCGGCCAAAGCCGGACAGCGCGACACGCGCCGACTATCTGTTCTGGTTTCACGCCGGCACCGGATCGATGATGCCGATGCAGTTCATGGATGGTATCTTTACCGTGCTACAGAAACGCTCTCCCTTTTTCATACGCCCGATCATCGGCGCTGCACTGGGACAAGCCAACTCGCTGCTCGTCCAGCCGCGCATGAAAACGATATTGGACCGGCTTGAACATGATCTGGCAGAGCATAAGTGGCTGGCGGGTGAAGAATTGACCGCAGCCGACATCACCATGAGCTACTGCATGGCCTCGGCAAAACAAAAAGGCTTTATCGACGAAAGCCGCCCCGGCTGTTTGCGCTGGATTGAGCAGATGGAGGCCACCCCTTCCTATCAAAGCGCGATGGAAAAAGATGGTCGCGAGACGATGGTCTTTTCGTTTTAGGTTCCTGCTCGAGTTGACCAACTTGCCACCAAGGAAGGGATGATTTTCACAAGCGGGACAATGACGAAATATTGCGGATGCGGACGTTGGCATTGGGAGTATTTAAGCTCGGGAACGGACCTGTTCCCTACCAACCTTGGTATTCATTTGACTTGAGCCATGCTCTGTCAGTCAGCAGCCGACAAAACATGGCTCATTGTTAATTTCGCACAAAGGCGGAAAGTGCCGTGCCCATAATTTGGGTCAGGGTCGCGCATCGGCAAGCTTGAGACTGTTCGATTGCAGATGGGTAGCAAGGGATGGACTTCCAATTGCTGCCAACCATTGCGCTTCTAAATTCTGGCGACACTTTCGAGCAGGAGCATAATATGTCACCATTCTGCTGCCACGACATGCCGACCGTGCCTCTGCTTTTATTCGTTTAACCAAGAACTGCCGGCCTTCCAAACTTTGTAATTCACCGGAAAGATACTCGAATTCCACGACTTCCTCCGCTTGCGCGACGTTAGGAAATAAGGTGGAGACGGTCATCAACCCTGTTAACATTGCAGTCGTTGTAGGTTTCATTAGCATTTTCCTTTCTTAGTTGGTGCGATGCAACATCAGGCAAAGTTTTTGGGGACGCAATCGCAGCTATTGAAAGACGCATTGCATTATTTGCAAACCACGATTTTTTTGTGATTTATCAAGGGGAAAGGCTCAATTCTTCGAACATCCGCGAGTAATTTTCATGGCTTGCCAAATTAGATGGTGCAATGCAGCAAATTTATCTTATACTGGTTACAGTCGTAATTAATCATGAAGTATTTGGAGCAAAATCCCATTTTGGACGGAGACTCAATTTCTTTTAGATTGGAGTATCGATGCGTAGGCTTCCCCCCACCGGCGCGCTGGAAGCATTCTTAGCGACAGCCAGAAGCGGTACCTTAGGGGCGGCTTCAAACGATCTGAATCTCTCGGTTTCTGCCTTAAGTCGCCGGATTCAGACTCTTGAAACTCATGTTGGACGCCCCCTGTTTGAACGGCGGCATCATGAATTCCGGCTTACTGTTGCGGGCGAGCGCCTTCTGGCAGAGATGGAGCCAGTTTTCGAGGGCCTTAGCCTCATTTTGGAGGAGCTTCGCGAGGAAAGGCAATATCAGATAACCGTTGGTGTGCCGCCATCTTTCGCAACTGCATGGCTTATGCCGCGATTGCAAAATTTCCGAGCAAAACATCCGGAAGTGGAATTGCACCTCGACTCTTCAGGCTCCCCTGTCACTAAGCTTGGGTTGAGCCTTGATGCGATCATATTGTTTGCCAAGAAGGATGAGCATCAGATCGATATGCATGAACTGCGAAATCAGCGCGCCTTTGCCGTGGTAGCGCCAGGCCTTATCGATTCCAGATCAGGATTGTATAGAGCACTGCAAGAGCAACCCTTGTTGCTTCACAGTGCATTGCCAGAAATCCTTCCCAACTGGCTGAAAACCGTGGGTCTTAATGATGTGCCATCGCTTAGAATGGAATATTATGACAATGGCCCGCTTATTGTTTCTGCAGCTGAAAACGGCCTTGGTATTGCGCTGATTCTGGAAGATATGGTCAATTTCAGTTCCAGTAGCTCAAGTCTCCTGCGACCTTTTGGCGAGTTCGCCGATACACCCTATAGCTATTATCTCGCGGTGAGGAATGCATCAGGCAGTAGAAGGGCGCTTCATTGGTTTCGTGACTGGCTGCTTGAGGAGGCAGCAAACGAATCTCGTATCAAGATACTGGCGGGTGACGGCGTTTAAAATGGATACACCCAGCTAAGCAGGATGAAAGGGACGGAAAATGTTTGAACGTGACTTCGTCAATGAGGATAAAACGCCCTTACCACCAATAGGAATACTGAAATAACGTTGCAATAGACGCAATGTTCATCCTGTCCCTAGATATCTCGCGTGGTTACCTATGTGCTAATATCCGCTTTTGCGTCCAAAGCGGACGTTGGCGGTCATTGCTGCAATATCCCGTTAGCGGACACTAGAAGAGATTAAAGACTGTGCCTATCTGATCGAGTGAAGAGTGTCCGTCGTCAGATAAATTGAGACACGCTGAGTGTTTTGCTTAGCGAGTGTTTGGTCTCATCTGGTTGATTGATATTAAGCGGCAAGCTTGCGGTGTTGCAAGCGCCTTTG
>Ga0316204_10005011_pt1 | contig 22681 bp, 18 predicted proteins | sample 6monrhotite_MG_2_FD_205661 | JGI IMG/M metagenome (GOLD analysis project Ga0316204, IMG submission 205661) | Microbial mat bacterial communities from mineral coupon in-situ incubated in ocean water Damariscotta River, Maine, United States -... | ecosystem: Environmental > Aquatic > Marine >... | reverse complement strand
ACAAAAAGGGAGTGAAATGGAGTTAATTACCAGTTTTCTAAAAGAATTAAACGCTCTGGTCTGGGGTAAACCGATGCTGTTTATGATTTTTGGTACCGGAATATTTTTGATGATTGGCCTGAGGTTCATGCCCATCCTGAATCTGGGCAAGGGCTTTAAATTTCTCTGGCAGGGACGTAAAGCAACTGAAAATCAGGGTGAAATTACTCCATTTAATGCCTTAATGACGTCCTTATCAGCAACCATTGGCACCGGGAATATTACCGGAGTAGCCACGGCAATTTTTATCGGCGGACCGGGTGCTTTATTCTGGATGTGGGTGACGGCACTGGTGGGTATGGCCACCAAATACGCCGAGGCGGTCTGTGCCGTTCATTATCGGGAAGTGGATGAAAACGGCAGTTATCTCGGCGGCCCCATGTTCTACATTAAAAATGGTCTGGGTAAAAAATGGTTATGGCTGGGGTTTTTATTTGCCCTGTTTGGCGCCCTGGCCTCCTTTGGTATCGGTAATACCGTGCAGGCCAATTCCGTGGCCCATGCACTTGAGACACAGTTTAACATTCCGTTGTGGATGACCGGTGTCGGTTTACTGCTATTAACGGCAGCGGTGGTGCTTGGTGGGATTAAACGGATTGCCAGGGTGGCTGGAAAGCTGGTGCCTTTTATGGCTATGGCTTATCTGCTGGCGGGCTTAGTTGTTTTGATTACAAATTTTTCTGAGATTCCGGCAGCCATTAGTTTAATCATAAAAAGTGCTTTTAGCCCGGTTGCGGCAACAGGCGGTTTTGCCGGAGCCACGATTATGTTGGCCATCCAATGGGGGGTTGCCCGAGGAATTTTTTCCAATGAGGCCGGATTGGGCAGCGCGCCTATTGCCCATGCTGCTGCAAAAACCAATGACCCGGTACGCCAGGGTACGATTGCGATGCTGGGTACCTTTATTGATACCATTATTATCTGTAGCATTACCGGATTGGCGATTGTCCTGACCGGAGTCTGGACCAGCGGTGCGGAAGGTGCGGCATTGACTATTGCGGCTTTTGATCAAGCTCTGCCGGGAACCGGTGGGGTTATTGTCAGCATCGCCCAGGCGGTATTTGCTTTTACCACGATTTTAGGGTGGAGCGTATATGGTGAACGTTGTGTGGAATATATCTTTGGTGTTCGTTCAGTGATTGTTTTCAGAATAGCGTGGATTTTGGCGGTACCGGTTGGCGCTATGGGAGAATTGAGCTTTGTCTGGTTATTGGCTGATACCTTAAATGCGCTGATGGCATTACCGAACCTGATAGCCTTACTCTTATTGAGTCCGGTGATTTTTAAATTGACTATGGCAGCAAGAAAGAAATCTGTGCTGGAGTAGAAACTTTAAACCTCCTCTGTCTCCCTTTTAAAAGGAGAAAGTAGGGGTTTGAGGCTTAAGTCTATAAATATTGCCGGATGGTTAATTCATTGCCGCGTTGAGTAAATTCCAATTGTTTCAGTACTGACATGCCCAGCAGAATTTCTTCCAGATTGGGAGTAATGATAGCCTTGATATTATATAAACGAATTTCACCAATATTGAGTTCTTTGATATGGGTCTGATAGCCAATGCTTTTGCCATTGGCCGTTGAAATTGGGATCCTGCGGCCTTTTTCTAACCCCAGTCGAGACGCGATTCTTTCTGGCACCGCCACGTAGGTAGCCCCTGTATCCAGAAGAAAAACAGCCTTGTGGCCATTTATCGAGCCAGTGCCGACATAATGACCAGAGCGGTTTCTTTCCAGAGTGATTTCTGTGTGATGTTCCGTTGTCTGAGTCGTTCGGACGTTTTGATTTGGATTGTATTGTGTTTCGATTGCCCCCTGGAAAATATAGGTGAGCAGGCCCAGTCCGATGATCATGGCAACAACTATCATACCCTTGCCCATACTTCTGGTATTGGCTTGTTGCTTAAAATCGTTCATACATCAAACTGCTTCTATCGAAATTGGTCTACAGTGCCCTATTAGCTGTCTGTTTTTTCCTGCAGCTCTTCCAGAACGGCATCCATAGCCCGTTCGAATACTGGCGATTCATCCAGTATAGAGGCTGTCTTGCTTCGTAATGCAGCACTTAATCCCTGAAGGGTTTTTTCAGCTATCTGACCGGTTTGGGTAACAAAAATATAGGCACTGGCATCTTCACTCATCCAGGAAATCTTGGCACGATAAGTTTGATTGTCAATGCCCTGAAATTCAACCCAGGCGCCAGCAGAGAGGTTACGTGCCTGTTGTGTGAAGGCATCTTCAATGAGTTCAACTTCGCCATTATCAGCAATAGCCTGATCGGAACCATCTTCAAGCGAGGCAAGCAGGTCGTCTTCTTCAAGCGCATCCAGATTGGACAGATCGCTGTCCAGCATGACGTCAATACCGGCATCAATTCGATCCAGCTCTTCAGGAGAAAGCGTGTCAGTAGCAATGCCTGCCTGGGAAGCTGAAGCTGTCTGGCCTGGTTGAGTCTGATTCGATGAAATGTAAGCCGTGCCATTTTGAGATAGATCAGTATCATTGATTTCCTGGCCTTTCATGCAGGCAAGATGGCAGTTTTGCAGATCCTGCAGGAGTTGTTCACGCAGATCTTTGGGGTAATGAATTCTATCCAGTCCGGCATTGAGCGCATTAAGAATCCCCGGAATGACACGAACCAGCTGTTTCTGACTCTGGATATCCACTTTGGGGTCAACACTCCAGATCAATGTGTCAACGAAGGTCATGGCCATATCCCATTCGTCACTTTCCATGCCATCCGAAAAGAAAATGTCGAACAGGACATCTTTCCAGACTCTTTCTAAAAGCAGGACAATATTATGAGGGAGTTCTTTGCCATGAGTACGAGAACTGAGTTCCGTGCTGACCAGTTTCAGTGCCGCATCTTTAGACGGTGTTTTCTTACCTTTACTATTAAGCCCCTGATTAAACTCGGTCATGAAGCGGTGCAGATCATCCAGCAGTTCTTCAAAGAAAGCGGCATCACTGTCCTGTGTTTGTTCATTAATGACGAGAGTGACCAGGTTTTCCAGTTTAAGATACAGAGGACTATTTTGAGCCGTTATAGTCTCCGTTACACCTAAGCCGGCGTTAGCCAGTTCATTGAGAAGCTTGCGGGCTGGGTGAGTTTTATTTCGGAAAAAACTTTTATCCTGTAAGGCAATTTTAATAATGGGGATCTGCAGACGACTGAGCAGTGATTTAACAGAGTCCACCAGGTTGTCATCGTCGAGAATAAAATCAAACAGCATGCCAATGACATCAATTATGTCATCATCGCTCTGGTTAATGGCTTCTTTATGCTGGCTGTTTTGCAGGCTCTGTTTTAGAGCTTCTTTTAGCATTGCACTGGTGGATGAGCCGCCCTGCTGCTGGGTACCTAAATTGTAAAAAAATTCCGGATTAGTCTGCATTTGAGACAATGAATTCATTACTTCGTTTGTCGATGCGAATTGTGCTGGAGCAATCTGGGGCTGCGTGGTTTTATTTTGCGCAATCAATTGTTGAATCAGGGCAAATGCTTCGGCATCCCCCGGTTGACTAACGGAACTAACCGGTTGGTGAATAAATTGCGACAGTCCTGCGTCGTTTTGCATATTTTGTGCATCATTGTGCACCGGGGTATTGACCGGGATGCCCCCCAGGCCGCCGCCAGCGGGATTGGGATTACGTTGTACGGTATTTTTATATGAAATTTTTAAGTCCTGAAGAACGCCTCTTTCAACCAGCAATTGATTGGCATCAGTATAAAATTTATTCAATTTAGAGATAAAATTAATGTCAAACAGTTTAAAGACCAGGAGTTTAACCTGAATTTCGGCTTCCAGGGTATCAACGGCGGCAGCAAAGGAATTACATAATGAGGTTGGGCCAATAGGATTTGATATGGAGCTGATATTAAGACCGTTATACAAATAACTCAGGCGCTGATTGAGTTGTTTGAGTGCATCTTTACTGTCTCGTTCCGCTTTGTTGATCATATTGTGAGTGGCCAGATCTTCTTCGAGATTATCGTCGTCAATCAGTGACAGGCTATCTACATCAGAGGTCACATTTTCAGCTTTTTTCTCACTTTGTATAGTTTCTATATCAAAACTGCGTTCAACATTGTTGATAAACTCTTCATGGGCGATACTTCGACGCAGGCGAACAATGCGCATTGCATCAAAATAAATGTTCTGATCCGTGGCAGTTTCTGATTTTTCAGCCATTTCAAACAATTGGGTATCGACATTATCGAATAATGTGGAAATGACGTCATTTGTCCATTGAATGGTATATTTGACTAAATCACCTAATGGACCTTGTTGAATCATTGAATTTTGTACCCTTGTTTTTTGTATAGAGTCATTTAATGAGTTTTCTGTAACGTTATTTTTTCGATGAAGATTATTTTTATCCGAAATTCTTTTTTCTGTTCGGTTAAATTTTAAGATATTATTTTTAGGTTGCATTTAAATCGTACCTTTGCCTATCTTTCATCTGCTATTCAATCTTGTTCATCAAATGGTATTGATGCGATAAGTTTTTAGCCAAACTAAAAACTTTTAGCGAAATTAAAAGTTCTGTCAAAATCTGAGTATATAACGAAATCTTAATCCTTTTTAATCAATATGTCCTTGTATCAGCCCACAAAAAAATAAATTACTTAACGGAACCACAACAGATGCATATAATAAAGGAGCAATGTATGCACTAGTTCACATAATGCACAATCTTAATAATAGATCATTTAATGGACATTTTCACTAGGTTTTTTTTAATAAAATCAAACAAAAACATATTAATTTCTTATGTATGAAATATCAGAGGGTTGGTTTAAGCAATCTCGCCGGGTTGAATCACCCAACTTTAATGAACGGCCTGAGAATATAAGCATCGATACCATTGTTATCCATTCTATTTCTCTGCCCCCAGGATGCTATGAGGGCAACGATATTGATTGTTTTTTTGCCAATCACCTGGACTGGGACAAAGATCCTTATTATGCCTCAATTCGGGGTCTTGAAGTTTCTTCGCATTTATTGATACGCCGTACGGGTGAGCTGGTACAATACGTCAATCTCTGGTCCCGCGCCTGGCATGCAGGGCAATCCTGCCTGGACGATAGAGAAAACTGCAATGATTTTTCCATTGGCATCGAATTGGAAGGCACTGACTGTAGTCCGTTTGAAGTTGCTCAATATGATACCCTGAATCAGGTAATCAGAGCATTGCAGGAATATTTTCCAGATATAAGCAAGGATCGGATTGTCGGGCATAGCGATATCGCCCCGGGGCGCAAAACTGATCCCGGTAGCGAATTTGACTGGGCGCAATTAAAGCTGGATTAAAGTAAAAACACGATAAGGGCAGAAATGGCAGTTTACACAGGACATTTACGAAAAATGCAGGCTCACTATGAGGATTCAAGTAAGCCGGTAGAATATTTTTTAAACCTGACCGATACGCAGGGTAATGTTGCCCATGAGGGGATTGCCCTGAATGATTTGTTAGGGCAGCAGCTGAGTATTGAATACAAGCAGGAAATTCATTGCGTTGCCTGTGCCAGAAAAACCAAAAAAAGCTTTAATCAGGGCTATTGTTATCCCTGCTTTACCCGTCTGGCTGCCTGTGATCTGTGCATTATGAGTCCGGAAAAGTGTCATTATGACGAGGGAACTTGTCGGGAGCCGCAATGGGGGCTGGATAATTGCATGCAGAAACACTTTGTCTATCTGGCCAACTCATCGGGATTAAAAGTGGGCATTACCCGTGGCAACCAGCTTCCGACCCGTTGGATTGATCAAGGTGCGGTTCAGGCCTTAGCGGTTTTTCAGGTCAGCACCCGATATTATTCCGGTTTACTGGAAGTGTTGTACAAAAAGGAAATTTCAGATCGGACACAATGGCAGAGAATGCTAAAAGGTCAGGTGGAAGCAGTGGATTTATTGCACAAACAACAGGCCTTATATGAGCAATTTTCTGATCAGGTTGCACAATTGGCCGAACAATTACCGGAAAATGCCATTGTTCACCTTGATAATGATACTGTAACTGAAATTGTTTATCCGGTGCTGGAAAATCCACAAAAAATTAAATCATTTAACCTGGATAAACAGCCTTTAGTGGAAGGCACCTTGATGGGCATAAAAGGACAATATCTGATATTGGATACGGGGGTTATTAATATCAGGAAGTTTTCCGGCTATCATGTTGATTTCACCACCCATGCTGCTTCGCTCTGAGTCAGGAGTGCCCGGTCGATAGGTTAGCATAATGTTCCAGTACTTTGGCGGTCACACGCAATAAGGTTTGCTTTTTCAAGGGCTTGACCAGAAAACTGCTGGCCCCCAGTTTTTTGGCCCAGATTTTCCCGGAAGATTGTTCTTCGCCACTGATCAGAATAATGGGAATATGTCTGGTATCCGCCTGGCGTTTGAGATATCGGGTGGCCTGAAAGCCATTGACATTGGGCATCACTATATCCATCAGGATCAGGTCTGGCTGTTCTTTTCTCGCACTATTGATGCCTTCGCGGCCATCAAACGCTGCGAGCGTGTCATAGCCATCTTCTGTTAACCATTTTTTACAGGCTGCCACATGCGTTTTGGAGTCATCAACAATTAAAATGGTGGCATTTTTAGGTAGAAACAGTTCTTCATCATCAACTTCCGGAGCACTTTCTTCCGGAGCACTTTCAGGTTGTTTGGATGACGAAAAAAATTTGCTAAAAACAGATAAGAGTCCCATTCACTTCCTTATTTAAATAGTATCCAGTTTAAGATAAAGACAATGCTTCCAGTATGGTAGTTTTAATTCCCTGACAGTCAAGGCCATAGTCATGATGAATTTCCTGCTGAGTGCCATGTTCGGGGAAGGAATCGGGGAGACCGAGATTAATGACCGGACAATGAGCTACCTGATTGCTCAGGACTTCATTGACCGCACTGCCTGCGCCACCCATGATGGTATTATCTTCAAGGGTAAGCATCAGCTCGCTGGAGTTAGCCTGCTGCCAGATCATTTGCTTATCCAGGGGTTTAATAAAACGCATATTCACGACCTTGATATGATAGTCATTGGTCAATTCATTGGCTGCCAGCAAAGCCTCGTCTAACAGCTTGCCAAAGCTCAAAATAGTGATTTCGGCAGCCTGCGCAGGCGCTGTTTTCTGGTTATCAAATACCAGTTTGCCTTTGCCCAGTTCCAGTTCAATAGACTGTTGTTTATTGATCGCGGTGCCGGGGCCTTTACCTCTGGGATAACGTACGGCAGCTGGACTTTCCAAAGCGAAACCAAAATCCAGCATATGATAACATTCGTTTTCATCAGCAGGCGCCATAATGGTCATATTTGGAATGCAACGCATAAAGCTTAAATCAAAGTTACCTGTGTGGGTCGCGCCATCGCCGCCGACAATACCGCCGCGATCAATGGCAAATAACACCGGTAGATTTTGCAGGGCGACATCATGGATCAATTGGTCATAGGCACGTTGCAGAAATGTCGAATAGATAGCAACCACTGGTCTTAAGCCTTCGCAGGCCATTCCGGCTGCCAGAGTGACACTATGTTGTTCGGCGATACCGACATCATAATAACGATCGGCAAACTGTTCAGAAAAAGCCACCAGACCGGAGCCTTCACGCATGGCTGGGGTAATTCCGATGAGTTTTTCATTGTTGCCTGCGGCATCAACAATCCATTCGCTAAAAACCTCGGTGTAGCTCAGTGCTTGCTTTAAAGGGCCTGACTGGCTGGCTTCAGAATCATCATTACTATGACCATTGGAATAAAAGCCAGGCGTTGCAGCATGGTATTGAGTCGGTTCTTTTTCCGCCGCTTCAAAACCTTTTCCTTTCTGGGTCACAATATGTAAGAACTGTGGTCCTGAAAGCTGGGTGATATTTTTTAAGGTGGTCAGCAGGGTCGGCAGGTCATGACCATCAATAGGGCCAATATAATTAAAACCGAGCTCTTCAAACAGGGTACCAGGCACTATCATGCCTTTCATATGTTCTTCGGCTTTACAGGCCAGTTCCCAGACAGAAGGCATGGAGCTGAGCACTTTCTTGGAATTGGACTTTACCGTGGAATAGAATTTGCCCGATAAAACTTTAGCGAAATAATTGGACAGACCACCGACATTGGGAGAAATCGACATATCATTATCATTGAGAATAACCAATAAATCGGCATCCAGATCCCCCGCGTGGTTTAAGGCTTCAAAAGCCATGCCCGCAGTCATTGCGCCATCCCCGATAACGGCAATGGATTTTTGCTTCACTCCGGTTTTCTGGGCTGCCAGAGCCATACCCAGTGCCGCACTAATAGAGGTGCTGGAATGACCAACGCCAAAGGCATCATAAGGACTTTCAGAGCGTTTTGGAAAACCGGACAGGCCTCCTTTCAAACGAATGCTATCCATCTGCCGGGCACGGCCAGTAAGAATTTTGTGTGGATAAGCCTGATGACCAACATCCCAGACAATTTTATCATCAGGGGTGTTAAAAACGTGATGCAAAGCAATGGTTAATTCTATGGTACCCAGTCCAGAAGACAGGTGACCACCGGTTTGGTCCAGAGATTCCAGCAAAAAACCTCTCAATTCAGTCGCCAGCAAAATTAATTGATCAGTGCTCAAACCTTTCAGGTCGTCAGGGGAATTGATGGTTTCCAGCAATGGATAACGCAATAGCTCTGTCATATATAGAAGTCGGTTTTATAGAAGTTTACAGGTATTAATCTGCAGAATTGAGCATTATACTTTAAATTTCAGCGAAAATCTGCACAGTCCAAATACCTGCAGTTATTTAATGGTTTCGGGTAATAATATATTCAGACAGCCAGCGTAATGGCTCGGCCTGGTCGTCAAAAGCACTGAGGCTGTCCAGGGCATTTTGATGACATTGTTGGGCCATTTCTTTAGCACCATCGAGACCCAATAGTGCCGGGTAGGTTACCTTATTAAGGTTAATATCAGCGCCCTGTTGCTTTCCCAGGGTCTGAGTATCGGATTCAATATCAAGAATATCATCCTTGATTTGAAACGAAAGCCCGATATTTTTGGCATAGATATCCAGGGCATCCAGGGTCTTTTGCTGAACCTGATTCGCAGCCAGTGCGCCAAGTTGAACACTGGCCCGGATCAATGCCCCGGTTTTATGTTCATGCATGACTTTTAGATCTTCCAGAGACATTACTTCCTGAGACTGGGCTTTGCCAGTGGCGGATAAATCCAGTGCCTGACCTCCGGCCATACCTGCGGCACCACTGGCCTGAGCCAGCACTCTGACCATTGCAAGGCTTTGGCTGTCTTCAACATAAGCGTTTCGGCTCAATGTCTCAAAAGCCAGTGTCTGCAGGGCATCTCCCGTCAGCAGAGCGGTGGTTTCAGAGAACTGTTTGTGACAGGTGGGCTTGCCACGGCGTAAATCATCGTCATCCATGGCCGGCATATCATCATGTACCAGAGAGTAACAATGGATTAATTCCACCGCACAGGCAGGCGCATCCAGACGTTCCAATGCTGTATTCAGTGCCCTGCCTGTCAGATAAACCAGTAGAGGTCGAACCCGTTTGCCGCCATTAAAGGTGCTATAGTGCATGGCCTGGTGCAGCTCATTGGCAAGATTGGAAGTATTGGCTATAACCTGTTCCAGGGCCTTATCAACCCGTTGTCGATACTGCTGCATCAGTTGTTTGAGAGAATTGGAAAAATCGGAGTTTGTTTGCACAGTCTAATACAACTCAAATAAAAAATTGATTTAAAATAAATGACTTAATGCGGATCAGGATGAGAAGTCTTCAAGAGAAGACTGGCCATTTTTTTCCAGTAAAATCTGTACTTTCTGTTGCGCTTCAGTCAAAGCGCTTTGACAGGCTCGGGTCAGATTGATACCACGTTCAAAATCTTGCAATGACTGTTCCAGTGATAAATCGCCATTTTCCAGAGCGTCGACCAATTTTTCCAGTTCATTTAGTGAGGCTTCAAAATTAAATTTGTCGTTATTATCCTGTTCTGCAGTGTCTGCTTCCGAGGAGGAGGGGAGGTTTTTTTTGCTCATAGCGTTCTTTTTTTAATCGTTTCAGTCTAATTCGAGGTTTCAGCTCAGTTAATGTTATAATTGTAATGTTGTGCATAGAGTTGGTAAAGGTTAATTGTCACCCATTTGCGTCAATTAAGGAAAAAAAGTGAAAAAAATTGCTGAATCAGGTTTTTTATGAAATTGAACTTTAAAATACATTGTTCTGGTTGCTCACTATTGCCCGTTTTATTACTCGTTTTTCCCATTAACGGGATGACTGCCGATATCTGGGATAAACTCAATGAGCATGAATTCCAGTTAAATGAGGACGTAGAAGAATATATCTGGAAAGAAGGGGGAACACAGCTCCCCGATTATCCAGAAGACAAAAATTTACTGGAAGTTGCCGGTCCCCCGGCGTATCGAAACTATCAGTATCTGATCGATGGTAAAAACCTGCAGGTCGGTAAAGATGGCATCGTTCGTTATAGTATTGTCATTCGTTCAACTGATGGTGCTGATAATGCAATGTTTGAAGGCTTACGCTGTGATAGTGGCCAGATAAAAAACTATGCTTATGGCAGTACTGATAAGGCAGGTAAAAAAGTATTTTTGCCCCGTGAAAAACCAAAATGGCAACCGGTGCGCTCAAATGGCGTCACTGGTTATACTGAAAGTCTTCGCGTAAACTATTTCTGTGATATGCAGGGGGCAATTTTAACGCGACATGAAATTATGCAAAATATAAAATATGGTAAGGGCAACGTCGATGGTTTATATTACTAGAACGTCGGTTACCTGGTCATTGACAGGCTTCAGTAACTCTTAATGCGATATTGAAATAACCCGGGCCAGAAGTGCCGGGGGCTTTTCCTGTGAAATTTCAATGGGAAAATGGAGTGGTAGTGGACATTCAGGAATGAAAATACAAAAACAAATTATAACCAGAGAAGAACATTCGATCGCCAGGGATGACATCAGTGCCAATGCCCTAAAGGTTCTTTATCGTCTCAAAGATGCAGGCTATCAGGCCTACCTTGTGGGTGGTGGCGTCCGGGATTTGTTGCTGGGAGAGAACCCCAAAGATTTTGATATCGCAACCGATGCTCACCCCGAAGAAGTAAAAGGACTGTTTAGAAATTGTCGCCTGATTGGCCGACGTTTTCGTCTGGCGCATATTCTTTATGGCCGGGACGTGATTGAAGTGGCTACCTTCAGAGGGCCTCACGAAGATGGACATTCCAGCCATGCCGGTCAAAATGAAGAAGGGCGAATCATTCGTGACAATGTTTTTGGTAGTCTCGAAGAAGATGCTGTGCGCCGGGATTTTTCAGTCAATGCCCTTTATTACAACATTCGTGATGATTCAATCATTGATTTTACCGGCGGTATGGCGGATCTGAACAATAAACAATTGCGTATGATCGGTGATGTGGAAACCCGTTATCGTGAAGATCCGGTAAGAATGCTCAGAGCCGTTCGTTTTGCTGCAAAATTAAACTTTAACATTGAACAGCAATCTCATGAGCTTATTTTTCAAATGAGAGACCTGCTGGAAGGTATTCCGGTGGCTCGATTATTTGATGAGACCATTAAATTGTTTCAGGGTGGTTATGGACTCAGATGTTTTCAATTGCTCAGAGACTATCAGCTGTTTCAATTGTTGTTCCCGATGACGGAAGTCCTGATCAGTGGCTCGGATAGTAATAAAACGAAAACCTTGCACATTGTTGAGCAGGCTTTAAGAAATACGGATGAACGGATTGCCGTGGGAAAATCGGTTAATCCCGCCTTTTTTCTGGCGGTTTTACTCTGGTATCCTATGCATGAATACAAAAATCGTTTCATGCAACGCGGACAGCATGAAATGGAAGCGCTGCTCAGTGCCAGTCGCGAGGTCATCACCCGACAGCAGGCCTATACTTCGATTCCCAAGCGTTTTAGTTTAATGATGCGGGATATCTGGCATATGCAGCCGCAATTACAGCATCCGACTCGAAAGCGGGCATTACGGACATTGACGAGTAAACGTTTTCGTGCCGGTTATGACTTTTTATTACTCAGACAGTCCATTGGCGAGGATGACCTGACCTCGGTATGTGACTGGTGGACTGATATACAGACTAAAACCCCGGCCGAGCAGGAAATCCTCTGTGAACAATTGGGACGCGGGCAAAAGAAACGTAAAAAACGTAAAAAACGCCGCAAGCCGGCAGGGGATGAAATTTCAGCTCAGCAGCAAACAGTCGTTAATGATTAGTTATATCGGTCTGGGCAGTAATCTGGAACTACCTTTTTTACAGTTAAAAACCGCATTGAAGAAACTGCAGGAGCATAATCATATAGAGCTCTTGAAGGTTTCTGGATTTTATCAAAGCAAAGCTTTGACTTGGCCGGATACACCGCCCCAGAATGATTATATTAATGCCGTTGCCTGCCTGGAAACATTACTCGCACCGGATCAGTTGTTATCGGCTTTGCATAAAATAGAGGCAGAGCAGGGACGGGAAAGAAAGCAAAAATGGGGGGCCAGAACCCTGGATCTGGATATATTACTTTACGATGACTTGAGCATTAACAGTGATAAACTGATTATTCCTCATGCACAGATTGTCCATCGCAACTTTGTCATACATCCATTATTTGAAGTGGCAGGGGCGATTAATATTCCCGGGCTGGGCAAACTTGAGCAATTAGCGAAACAGACCAGTTGGAATGGTTTGCAGAAAATTGCCAATGAATAGCTTTTGTATCAGTTTCACAATTTATTTCGTGCCGAAGAAAATAATTAGCCATGAATAAAATAACCACAACATTACTCAAACAAATGAAGCGGGATGGTGAAAAATTCACCTGCCTGACCGCTTACGATGCCAGTTTTGCTATAGCACAGGAAAAGGCCGGTATTGAGGTCATTTTGATCGGTGATTCTCTTGGTATGGTCATTAAGGGACAGAGCAGCACCCTGTCGGTATCCATGGATGAAATGGTCTATCACACAGCAAATGTTTCCAGAGTATGTAATAAGTCTTTGATTATGGCGGATCTGCCCTTTGCTTCGGATGTTACTAAAGAGCAGACTTTTGTTAATGCCGCGCGACTGATAGGTGAAGGCGGGGCGCAGATGGTCAAAATTGAAGGCGGTGCCACCATGCTGGAAACGATTGAGTTCCTTTCTCAGCGTGGCGTAGCCGTTTGTTCTCATCTGGGCCTGTTACCTCAGTCCGTTTACAAATTGGGCGGTTATCGGGTTCAGGGAAAAAACTCTGAGCAGGCCGAGCAGATTCTGGCCGATGCGATTGCTCTGGAACAGGCTGGCACTGATATCCTGTTGCTGGAGTGTGTGCCTGCTGAGCTGGCTGCACGTATCACAAAACATGTCTCTGTGCCGGTTATCGGTATTGGTGCCGGTCCGGACTGCGATGCCCAGGTGCTGGTTTGTTATGATATGCTGGGCCTGACTCAGGGAACGCCGGCCAGTTTTGTGAAAAATTTTCTTGCAGAAACAGACTCCATTCAGGCGGCCTTCGAAGCCTATGTTGAGCAGGTGAAAAACGGTCAATTTCCTTTAGCGGAACATAGTTTCAATTAATTCCTTCAGATAATTCACTTTATGCAAATTATTCATAGCATTTCTGAACTCAGACAAACGGTCGCAGCTGTTAAACAGGCAGGTAAGGTGATTGCTTTTGTGCCCACAATGGGCAATTTACATCAGGGACATCTGCAACTGGTGGAAAAAGGGCTTGCTGAGGCTGATCGGGTGATTTGCAGTATTTTTGTTAATCCCCTGCAATTTGGTGAAGGCGAAGATTTTGATAAATACCCAAAAACCCTTGAAACCGATTCTAAAAAGTTACAACAACTTGGTTGCGATATAGTCTTTGCACCTTCAGTGGATGACATGTATCCCGAATCAGAAGGTCAGGGCCGCGATCAAACTCAGGTCGTTGTCCCATTTATAAGCGATATCCTTGAAGGGGCTTCACGCCCGGGGCATTTTACTGGCGTTGCGACAGTGGTTGCCAAGCTGTTTAACATGGTGCAGCCAGATAAGGCCATTTTTGGTGAAAAAGACTATCAACAATTGTTGTTGATCAAGCGCATGGTCAGGGAATTGTGTTTTCCAGTGGAAATACTGTCCCATCCCATTGTCAGAGAGGATAATGGCCTGGCCATGAGTTCCCGTAATGGCTATTTGAATGACACGCAAAAACAACAGGCAGCGGCAATTTATCAAACCTTAAAGACCCTGGCTTCACGCATCAAAGCCGGTGAAAGAGACTATTCTGCACTGGAACAGGAAGCGGCTGAACAGTTAGATAATCAGGGCTTTGTGACCGATTATATTAAAATACAAACTACTGAATTAGCGCCGCCAACACCACAGAGCAGCCATCTGGTGATTTTAATCGCCGCCTATCTGGGTTCTACGCGATTGATTGATAACATTCAATTAACCATTTAAAAACATAAGCTTAGATAATATTTCCTTGTCAGTGTCTGAACTTTGAAAAATAAGTATTTTATGATAAAATGTTTAGCCTTTTTTATGATTTTGCTTCATTTTTTCAGATGAAGAAACACTTAAGCTAAGAACAGGTCAGGAATATCATATAAATGCAGTGCTCAATGCTGAAATGCAAATTACACCGAGTTACAGTCACTCACTCAGAGCTTGATTATGAAGGCTCCTGCGCTATTGATACTGAATTGATGGCGGCGGCTGGTATTCTGGAATATGAGCAAATAGAAATTTATAATATTACCAATGGCGAACGTTTTTCAACTTATGCCATCAAAGCTGAACCTGGTTCACGCATTATTTCTATTAATGGCGCGGCTGCTCACAAGGCCGATCCCGGTGATGTGATTATTATCGCGGCTTATGCCAGCCTGAATGAGCAAGAACTTAGAACCTATAAACCAACACTGGTTTATGTGGATAAGCAAAATAATATCACCCACACCAATACTGAAATTCCGGTTCAGGCCGTCAGCTAAATTCTCTCTGTCACTAGCAATAAACGCCAATCGATCTATACTATAAGCCAATTCTAATTTTTCTTCATTGGAGCGACCATGGAAAAGGCCGATATTGGTTTAATTGGACTGGCAGTAATGGGGCAAAATCTTGCCCTGAATATCAACGATCACGGTTTTAATCTGGCTGTATTTAATCGCACCACCAGTAAGGTTGACGATTTTATTAATGGCCCAGCCAAAGATACCAGCATCATTCCGACATATTCTATAGAAGAGTTTGTTGCCAGCATAAGCTCGCCACGCCGAATTCTGTTAATGGTCAAAGCCGGTGAAGTCGTAGACCATTTTATTAATATGCTCGTTCCCCTCCTGGATGAAGGTGATATCATTATGGATGGCGGAAACTCGCTATATACTGATACCACAAGAAGAGTCAATACCCTGGAGCAGCAGGGTATCATCTATCTGGGTACGGGTATCTCAGGTGGTGAAGAAGGCGCACGAAACGGCCCTTCCATTATGCCGGGTGGAAACATAAAAGGCTGGCCTCTGGTTAAAGATATATTACAGAGTATTACCGCCAAAGTAGCAGGTGAACCATGCTGTGACTGGATTGGAGAAGAGGGTGCGGGTCATTATGTAAAAATGGTCCACAATGGTATTGAATATGGTGATATGCAGTTAATCTGTGAGGCCTATCAATTTCTCAGGGAAGGACTTTCCCTGAATGTTAATGAGATTGCTGATATCTTTGCCGGATGGAATGATGGAGATTTGAACTCCTATCTGATTGAAATAACCAGTCATATTCTACGAGTTAAAGATAGTGATGGTGAACCACTGGTTGACAAAATTCTGGATACCGCAGGACAAAAAGGCACCGGAAAATGGACTGCTATAAACTCCCTGGAACTGGGTATCCCTCTAACTCTGATCGGTGAGGCAGTTTTTGCACGATTTTTATCATCCTTAAAATCGGAACGTGTTAAAGCCGCTAAAGTTCTGGCCGCTCCTGATGCTCAGTTTAACTATACTGAAGAGGAAAAGCAGAGTTATATTGATGCGGTAAAAGATGCACTCTATGCATCAAAAATAATCTCTTACACCCAGGGATATATGCTGATGCGTCAGGCCGCCGAACAATACCAGTGGAACCTGAATTATGGTGGTATCGCCCTGATGTGGCGTGGAGGTTGTATTATTCGTAGTCGATTTCTGGACAGTATTAAACAGGCTTATAGTGATAACCCTGATCTGGATAGTCTGTTGCTGGATGACTTTTTTCAACAGGCCATTGCATCTGCTCAAGGTGGTTGGAGAAAAACAGTTTCCAGGGCGGTTGAAACGGGTATTCCGGTGCCGGGATTCGCTGCAGCTTTGACCTTTTATGATGGCTATCGTCTGGAATCAGTACCTGCAAATTTATTACAGGCACAACGAGATTATTTTGGCGCTCATACCTTTGAACGTGTTGATCAGCCCCGGGGACAATTTTTTCACCATGACTGGACAAATGAGGATTAATTATGGCTAGCACGAGCACATCATCAACATTAAATAACAATCCGATTAAAGAACCCTGTACAGTCATTATTTTTGGTGTGACAGGTCATTTGAGCAAAAATAAACTGTTACCGGCACTGTATCATCTCGAAGAAGCAGAACGCCTTCCCAGAGACGTAACAATTATTGGTTTTGGTCGCAGAGACTGGCAAGATGAGGAATGGATCAAGGAAGTCCAGCATGAAATAAAAGATCATGCCCGCGGTGGCCTGGATGATGAAGTATTTAAGCGTTTCAGCCAACGACTGCATTTTCAACAGGGCGATCTAAAAGATGCGGAATCTTTTGAGGACCTGAAAGAGCGTCTTGAAGACGTGGCAACTTTTCCACCTAATCATATTTTTTATCTGGCGATACGGCCTCAGGATTATAATTTTGTGACCAAAAATCTGGTGGTTAGTGGCTTGCATGAGGAACAAAGCGGTTATTGTCGTTTGGTTATTGAAAAACCTTTTGGGCATGATCTGGAAAGTTCTGAAGTATTAAATACTCAACTGCATAAAAACTTTCGTGAAGAACAGCTTTATCGTATCGACCATTATTTAGGCAAAGATACGGTACAAAATATTATGGTTTTTCGCTTTGCCAATCTGTTATTGGAACCATTATGGAATCGTAATTATATTGACCACGTGCAGATTACCCATGCAGAAACAGCTGGGGTTGGTGGCCGTTCTCACTATTATGATTCAGCGGGTGCAATGCGGGATATGATTCAAAGTCATTTGCTGCAAATGCTGACCTTGGTGGCAATGGAGCCTCCTGCTCATCTGGATGCCAATGCCTTACGGGATGAAAAAGTGAAAGTGCTCCGCTCAATTCGTCCCATCAGTCGAAATGCAGTCAATATGCACGCCTTTCGTGCGCAATATGCTTCCGGAAATACCAAGGATGGAAATATCCCTGGCTATCTGGAAGAAGATCAGATTGCGCCAGGCAGTACCACGGAAACATTTGCGGCAATGAAATTGTATGTCGATAATTGGCGTTGGAAAGGCGTACCCTTCTATTTGCGCACGGGTAAACGAATGAAAGAAAATAACTTCCTGGTCAGTATTCGTTTCAAACGTCCACCTCAGCAATTGTTTAAAGATACAGCGATTGAACAAATTGACCCTGACTGGATACTTATCAATATACAACCGGAAGAATGTTTAAGAATTGAAATGCAAGTGAAAAAAGCGGGTCTTGAGCTGAAAACTCAGAAGACTCAACTGGAAGCCTGTTCTTGTGACAAGAGACAGCAAATAGATGCTTATGAAGCTTTATTGCTTGAAGTTATGGAAGGTGATCAGTCACAATTTCTGCGTTTTGATGAAGTTTCCTGGGCCTGGAGAATTGTTGATCCGGTGCTGCGTTCCTGGATGGAAGAACAGGATTATATTCATACTTACCCCGCGGGCAGCTGGGGTCCCGATGTTTCCTCCAGATTGTTTGATAGTAACGATCAATTCTGGCGTAACGAGCTGGGTGATAATCTTTGTGATATTTAAAGGGGGTCGTTCGGAGATTTATATTTGGTAATCCGTGTTTGTGGTGGGGCTGATGGCCATCTGGGGACGCTCAAGGCCATCCATGGCCCGCTTACCTTCGGCTTCCTGCCTCAGGAAACCCCAGATAGCCATCAGCCCCACCACAAACACTACCAATGTCATTCGCCTGACTTGGGAGTGTATAAAAGCAAAAGCAAGAATAAAAGAAAAATTTTGAATTTCGAAAACGGTGTCAGACTGTGAACGCTCTTGAACTTGCTTTTTGCTCTTTCACCCATAGAGAAAAAAGTGATGCGGCTAGTGAGTTGTGAGGTGGGGGTTGGCTATCTGGGGTTTAGAGAGGCAGGATGCCGAACTAAAGTGGCACATGGATGTGCTTGAGCGTCCCCTGATAGCCAACCCCCACCTCATAGCTCACGGCGAATTTGCACCACTTTTTGAACGACACCTTCTAAGTAGTTTTGTATTTGTCCCTATCCTCAATCGCCTGAGCATAAAGTTCAAGATAATGTTTAGCGCTTTCTTTCCAGGAAAATTCCTGCTTCATGCCACTAATCATCAGTTTCTTCCAGACTTTTTTATCCTGATAAAGTAAGTTGGTCAGGTTAATGGCATCGAATAATGTTGAACCTTTATCCTCATTAAAAACAACACCCGTTGCTGTTTGATTGTTAAGGTTGTCTTTGGAAGCATGAATGACTGTATCAGCCAGTCCTCCTGTCTCTCTGACGATAGGAACCGTACCATAGCGTAAACTGTACAATTGGTTAAGGCCACAGGGTTCAAACCGTGACGGCATTAGAAAAGCATCTGCACCGGCTTCAATTAAGTGGGACAGTTTTTCATCGTAGCCAATTTCAATCTGGATTTTATCCGGGTGTTTTAATGCCCACTGTTTCAGTCGAGATTCCAGTTCCAGATCGCCCGAACCCAGGACAACAATCTGTACCGGAAGTTTCAGAATGTCAGTCAGATTTTCCAATAACAGATCGATCCCTTTTTGATAAACCAGGCGTGCGACCATACCTAATAGTAAGGTATTTTTCTTTTGTGGGATCTTGAAGTGCTTCTGCAAAGCCGTTTTATTACTTTGTTTATCTGCGATGGTCTTAATGGAATAATTTTTCTTAATCATGGGATCCTTCGCAGGATTCCACTCATTCATATCGATACCATTCAAAATACCGGAAAGACGTGCCTTTCGGTGCGCCAGTAATCCATAAAGACCATAGCCGAATTCATCTGTTTGTATTTCTTTTGCGTAAGTCGGACTGACCGTGTTAACTCGATCGGAAAATACCAGGCCACCTTTAATAAAGGAAAAATTATCATGAAATTCCAGTTCATGATGGTTCCACAAAGATGGCTCAAGTTGTAACTCATTAAATTGACTTCTGGAGTAAATGCCCATATGTGCCATATTATGAATCGTGAATACGGTTGCAGGTCTTGTGTTGTATTTTAGGCGGTTTTCCAGTTCAAGCAGGGCGCCGATCAGTCCTGTTTGCCAGTCATTACCATGAACAATATCCGCTTGCCAGTTTAAGCTGGTACGTCCCATGGCAATTTCAACGGCGACGTAATTTAACAGGGCAAAGCGTTGATCATTATCAATCCATTCCTGTCCCTCTTCATCCAGATAGGGGCCGCCAGGGCGATTATAAATATCACTCTTAACCATCCAGACTTTAACATGACTGCCAGGTAATTTCGTTTCTATAATGTCAACAGTGGAAGCTGGAGCAGCAGTTAATCCCAGATCGCCGGGAAACCCATGTTCCGGTAAAGAGATTTTGGCAACATATTTAATGGACTCAGCCTTTTCAACGGCGAAAGGATAGGCCGGTATGAGTATTCTGATGTCCTGATACAGGTTCTTAAGTGCTTTGGGTAAGCTGTTAGAGACATCACCCAGACCACCGGTTTTAACAAAAGGGTGTAACTCACTACTGACAAAAAGAATTTTATATTTCGGAGCTTTCTTTGTAGCTCTGTCCGGTGATGTTTTAGCGATACTTGCCAATGCTTTTTCCTTCAGATATTTTGTAACGAATTACTTTCTTTTAATGATCAATCCCGCCAATGGCGGCAGAGTAATGCTGATAGAATGATCCTGGTTCATCCAGGGGATTTCTTCACTGATAATAGGATCATCATTACCGACATTGGAACCATTATAATATTCGGAATCGGAATTTAATAATTCTTCATAGTGACCGCCATAAGGAACACCAATACGATAATTATCTCGTGCAACCGGGGTAAAGTTCAGGGCGATAATAACTGAATCTTCCGGACCATTTCGCTGATAGATTAATACGGATTGTGCCGAGTCATGGCAATCAATCCAGTCAAACCCTTTGACATCAAAATCATAATAATGTAATGCCGGCGTTTCGATATAAAGTTTATTCAGTTGTGAAACCAGATCCTTGACACCCTGATGATAAGGCGATTGCAGTTCCTGCCATTCCAGTGATTTATTAAAATTCCATTCCGCACGTTGGGCAAATTCACAGCCCATAAAAAGTAATTTTTTTCCGGGATAGGTAAACATAAACGTATACAGTAAACGTAAGTTGGCAAATTGTTGCCAGTCATCGCCAGGCATTTTCCCTAACATGGAACCTTTACCATGGACCACTTCATCATGAGAAAAAGGCAAAAGAAAATTTTCTGTGAAACAATATAACAAGCCAAAAGTAAGCTGGTCATGGTGATAATGACGATGCACCGGATCTTTTTGCATATAACCGAGGATGTCATGCATCCAGCCCATATTCCATTTCATTGTGAAGCCTAAGCCTCCAAGCCATCCCGGGCGGGTTACTTGTGGCCAGGAGGTGGATTCTTCGGCAATAATCAAAGTGCCGGGGTATTCAACCTGGGTCAGATGATTGAGCTCTTTGATAAAGTCGATGGCTTCCAGATTTTCATTGCCGCCATATTTGTTAGGCAGCCATTCACCATCATTACGGGAATAATCCAGGTACAGCATAGAAGCAACGGCATCAACCCTGAGGCCATCAATATGAAATTCATCCATCCAGAACAGAGCACTGGCAAACAGGAAGTTTTTCACCTCATGACGGCCAAAATTATAAATCAGTGTGCCCCAGTCCTGATGCTCACCCAGACGGGGATCTTCATGTTCATACAAAGCACTGCCATCATAACGGGCCAGTCCATGTGAGTCCTTTGGAAAATGAGCGGGTACCCAGTCAACCAGGATACCGATATGGTGCTGATGACAATAATCGACAAAGTATTTGAAATCGTCAATGCTGCCAAACCGACTGGTGGGGGCAAAATAACCGGTGGCCTGATAGCCCCATGAGGCATCCAGAGGATGCTCGGTGATTGGCAATAATTCTACATGGGTAAAGCCCAGGGGTTTAATATAATCAACCAATTGATGGGCGATGTCTCGATAATTCAGGAAGTTTCCCTGTTCATCCCTATGCCAGGAACCCAGATGTATTTCATAGACAGACATGGGATGATGCAGCCATTGATTTTCCTGACGTGCTGTTATCCAGTCGCTATCCTGCCATTGATAGTCGTTATCGACTGTGGTCATTGATGAAGTAGCCGGACGTTGTTCAAATTGCCGGGAATAGGGATCAATTTTTTGCAGTACCGCACCGGAATGACGATTTAAAATCTCGTATTTATATAATGATCCGGCTTCAAGCCCGGGAATAAATAATTCCCAGATACCACTGTCACCACGAACTCGCATGGGATGACAACGGCCATCCCATTGGTTGAAATCGCCAATGACACTCACTCGTTCAGCATTGGGTGCCCAGGTGGCAAATAAAATACCTTTTATGCCATCCACTTCAGTGACATGAGCGCCCAGCACGTTATAACATTGCAGTAATTTTCCTTCGGTAAACAGATGAATGTCAAAGTCAGTAAGCTGAGGTGCGAAGGTATAGGGATCATAGTCGATATGTTCATAGCCACTCTGATCGGTCCAGCTTAACTGGTAGTGCGCACCCAGGGTATCAATGTCCCCCTGCCACTCAAAAAAATCACTATCCGGCAGTCGATTAAGGGCTGTTTTTTCATTGTTGCTATCGATGAGATTAGCGCTTTCTGCATGGGGTAAAAAAACACGAATCAGCTGGTGTTGATAATCAAATCCGAGAACATTGAATGGGTTGTGATGTTTGGCATTGATAATTCGGGATAAATCGTCTTGCAGTGGTGATTTTTGGTACTTCTTTATCATAATATCTATTCCTGCCACCCCTGGTTATTTTGAGAAATCTCTAAGCTAACACTTAGCTTCATTATACTGTCATTTGTTCTGATTATAATAGTGTTTTGTTAACATAAATATCTTAATAACTTGATGATGATCATTGTTTGCTTTGATGTTCATGAGATAATGAAAAAATAAGCTTTCAGCCGACATAAAAACAATAAAAAGCTGTATTTTATCTAAAAATGTTTCATAATAATTCCAGAGCTCAAGATGGTTGATTTGAGAAATACGGATTATTATTGTCAGGATATTGTTTTAGGAGTCTCTAGTGTCAATTGAAAATTCTCATCGTTTTGTAAGCCGTCTTACTCGTGATACTTTGGCGATCATTCTTGC
>Ga0316204_10005010_pt1 | contig 22692 bp, 21 predicted proteins | sample 6monrhotite_MG_2_FD_205661 | JGI IMG/M metagenome (GOLD analysis project Ga0316204, IMG submission 205661) | Microbial mat bacterial communities from mineral coupon in-situ incubated in ocean water Damariscotta River, Maine, United States -... | ecosystem: Environmental > Aquatic > Marine >... | reverse complement strand
ATCTGTTGGTTTTTTAGTTGTGTTTTCATCGGTTCCTCCCTTTGTGTTAGATAAGAACTACGTCTTGCGTCTATCTTATCATGGCTCGTTAGAAGCCGGAATACGGGGGAGGAACCATTCCATTGTATATGGTTCCTCCCGGCTGTCAAGGCTAGCTTTGCAAAAAAAGAATCAGATGCGTCAGTATATCCGGCGTCTTGTTTGGAGTTTTCCTCCAGCGCCCCGATGGAATGGGAAATCAGGGGACAGTATCCTAATTAATCAGTCAAAAAACCAAGAAACGGTGCATGTAAAATACAACGAAAAACTGGCCGACTTGATGCGCAAAGGCAAAGACCTGGAGAAAATCGTGCTTTCCCGTGCTGTTTGGCAGCATTTGGAGCATAAAGTCATGGTCTATGGGAACAAAACGGTGGTGTTTAAGTAGGCCTAAAAAGGACCGTTCGGTTTTTGGCCCCACAAACCGAACGGAGTTCACACAGTGAGTTACCCAAAAGGGGCCTTGATGCACAGGGACTTGGAGCCCACAACCAGACCGATGTTTTTGCCTCGATAAAAAATATCACATCGCAAATAAAAACATTATACTAACGCAGTTCTACCCTCCCCATAGAAAGTTCATTCCCCAAAGGACGACGGTTTATTTTAGCCTTATTCTGTCTCAGAAAAAACAAACCATTGAATAAATGCATGATTTATCGTAACCCTATCCCAACCGTTCCCTCTGGTTTAACAAGCTGACCTTTTCATAGGCGCAGCCCTGAAATCATGAGGCAACTTTTGTTGCGCTCCCTGTGAAACTTTTAATTTTGAAGACCGAAGAACTTCATTGAACCTATCTGGTATCAAAACATGAAAAAATTATTTCTCCTATTCGCTCTTTCTTGCGCTCTACTGGTGCTCTACTTTTCCGACCAAACAACCGTAGAACAGAAAATCGTGCAGCCCAGTATCCACGTTGCCCAAGTGAAACCGAATCAGCCCACACAATCTGTCCAAAAGCCTGAGACCTATTACGGGATTGATCTTTCCCATTATCAAGGCGATTTGCTCCAAAACATAGGTCGTCACAACAACCTACACTTCATCATCGCCAAAGCAACTCAAGGTGAGCGTTATGTTGACCCCGAATTTCATTACAACTGGAGAGAAATCAAAAAACACGGATTGATCAGAGGTGCTTATCACTTTTATGTAACTTCAGTCCCCCCTCAATCGCAGGTCGAACATTTTTATGATGTGGTTGGGGATTTACAAAAAAGTGAGTTGCCCCCGGTTGTTGATATCGAGTCCGGTAGCTTAAAGGGGAAAATCACCCCCGCCAAACTGCAAGCTGATTTGATTGAATTTTTGAAAGGGGCAGAGCAGAAATTTGGCCGACCCCCGATGATCTATACAAGTTATGATTTTGCCCAAGAATACCTCAAAAATCCGGTTTTCAATCAATACCCGCTTTGGCTGGCTGAATACACCCAAGCGGCCCAACCAAAAATCCCTGAAACCTGGGGAAAGGCTGGGTACCGAATTTGGCAAAAAGCTGATTCCCATGACATCAACTCAACCGAAACAGACTTCGATGAGTTTACCGGCCTGCAATCTGACTTAGTCAAGTAACTGAACCATAGGGTATCAAATGATCAAACCACAATCAAAATACAAGGGTATCCAATCACGAGTGTTGGACTTCCTGGAACATCATCTTTTTCAATCCGTCGCCGCCTTGTTGGTTATTTTTTCGTTCTTCATCTCCAGCGACCGGACACTGGTACAGCCTGTTCCAAATCAAGTTCAAGCCCTGCAATACGCCGCCAGGGCCTATAAACAGGAGGTAGACTACGGCGCAGCAGAGAGCAGCCGTGCGATGCAGTTTGCGGCGCAAGTCAGCAAAAACAATGCTGAAATCCTTGAAGCTGTGATGGAGATCAAGTTGGTCCTTGCTGTGGTCGAAGACCTCAATATAACGCTGCTCAGCGGCCCAGCCGGGGAGTTCATGACCATGTTGGGGCGGATTGAAAACCTACTGATCCTCTCTAGCACCGCCTCCTTGGTGGAGGTATTGATGCTGCAACTCAGCAAAAGCCATGTGTTTTTTGGCCTCGCTGTTTTTCTACTGTTGGGCAGTTTTTCCAAACAGTATGGACCTAACTGCAAACACTGGTTGTTGATCATCCTGGCAATCAGCCCAGGTTTGACGATCTATTCAGTCGCCTCACACCGGATCAGCGAAAAGCTCCGTCCCGATTTCAGCACATCACTACACCTCCAGCTCACCCAAATCGCCAGTGAAATGAAACTCGAAAAAAAGAAATTATATCAATTGCATCAACAAAAGCTCCATAAAATCGCTAAAACGAACAAATTCATCGGATTTTTCGAAAAAGTAAAAGAAGATGTGAGTTATACCGTGAGCAAAGACTTCGATTCATTAGACGGTGACTACAAAACAATCAAGGAGGTGTTAAAAAGCGGACCCGCATTGATCAAAGAGACGATCAGCTTTTGTGCTCATCTATTCCTCTTCAACATAATCATGCCGTTAGGGTATTTAGGGGTTTTATACTTGATGATCAAACACATCCTCGCCCCAAGGCCCACCTGACGAAGCCTTTGGTTTGTTCCCGCTAACTCCGATGGATCGAGCACTGGCCTAGGGCTTTCTAATCGACGAACCAGCCGACTTGATTGAAAAAGTTGAGATCCCATCCTGAATTTTTGATGGGGTCCTTGACCACAAGTGACCCAGTCATGATAGAATTAGACCTGCTCTTCAGCCTCCGACCGACCCAGGCTGATCGGTTGCCTCAAAACTAGATTTTGAGTGAGCCAGAGCCATAGAAAACGTTGGTTGGTTCAGAAAAAAGCCTTGTACACTTAGGCTCATTGGGTACGGGTAGGAATGAGGGAAAGACAGGCTGGTTGGTGTCAATCTAGCGGGTTCCTGCTGTTTGGGATTCACACAAAACTACTGAGGAGTAAACCATGGAACTTCGTGAACGTCGTTTTTTGATCACCGGGATATTTTCAATCCTGTGTGTGGCAGCAGCTCTGATCTTTTTATCAATGCAATATTTAAACACCATCGAAGAACAAACCCAACGTCTGGTTGAGGATGTTCAAAGCCGGGCGTTGTATGTGGAAAGAGCCTTTGAACATGAACTGGAAGAAGAAAGGAAATTTGGCCTTGGTGCGGGGTTGGCTCTGATTGAGACCTTGGAGCAATTCGATGAGGCACACCCCAGCTTCGCCAAATTTGGAAAAACCGGCGAATTTCAACTCGCTAAACTAGAAAATGGAAACATTCATTTTCACCTTGGTCATAACCCTAAGGACGTGAAGGCCCCAGGGTTAGACCAAATCACCGCCCAAGAATTACAGCCCATGAAGTACGCTCTGAGTCAGAAATCCGGGACGATGATCATCCCAGACTACCGGGGGCGGATGGCCTTGACAGCCTACGGACCAGTCAAAAACTTAGAGGTTGGGATTGTGGCGAAAATCGACGTGGATGAAATCAGCAAGCCATTCATCATCCTAGGTTCGGTGGTGGTGGCTGTGTTTTCATTGCTCATGGCCATTGAAGTCCTCTTTTACACCCGAGGGCATGCCCCCGAATGATGGATGATCGGCCTACCTGCCTAGCCGGTAGGTCTGCTCCCACAGGGTATATTCCCGTTTGATGGCGGTATCCAAGGCCGCTTGCAGTGCAGCTCGGCCCTGGATCAACCCTGGGTCACTCAGCCGCTCTATGTATAACTTCCGGTAAAACTCATCTGGCTTAACCACCACTTTGACCGACAGCCAACGGGCGGTAGTGCGCCCTGAGCTCCGGTATTGGATTCCCCTGGATTCATGGGGCATCAGCCGGGTGTCGTAAAGTTCCTGGGCAATATCTGGGGTCACCATCCGACCAATCGGGGCGATTTGAGCGGTGCTAGGTAGGGGGGCTTTATGGGTGTCTAGCTGGACAAACACCACCTCAATCAACGGAGTGACATAAGTCGGCAGAGCATGGCCCGCCCCTTGGTTGGTCAGTTTAATTTTTCCAACCCACTGTCCTTGTTCCAATTCCACACCCTTCCATTCAATTTTGAGGCCCTGGCGCACCATCTCGGGGTCGTGGATCCCACGCCACAGGTGCCGTCGGCCGGGCATGTGGCAGGTCTGACAGGTGGTCTTTTTCTCAGGGTAACCGCTTGCCTGCCATTCGGCGTAGGTGTTTTCTAGGAGCTTGCCTTCTAAGGCATAACCGTCCTTCGCAAACTGGTGACAGGAGGCGCAAAAATAGGCACTTTGGAACGCCGTCACTGGTTCAAAACCACCATGAGGCTTTGGGGCTTTTGTTTCTTTGTTTTGCACCAAAGCAGGTGGCCCCTTGACTTGCCATTTTCGGACATGACAACTGGCGCAAACCAAACCCTTTTGGTGCAACCCTGGCTTTGATAACCCAGAGCGGCTGGACGCTGTTTGCTCCGCCAGCGGGCTGTGGCACTCCATACAGCTTTCGATTTCGGTGGGGTCTTGGGCGTCTAGGTATTGCCCAACCAACCCTGGACCCATGGCCTGAGAATGCAAGCTGGTGGACCAATCGGCGAACTGCGTCGGGTGACATCCCCCACAGGACTCAGGGGAAAGCTCAATCCCCAGGTGTGCAACACCAGCCGGTTTTTCCCCTTGAGGGGCCAAAGGGCGTTTCCAGTGGTGTTCTAGCCAGGTTTTATTAGCCGGGGATTCAGAGGCAATCTGTCGGGGCTGACAACTGGATATCACTAGGACAACCAGAAATAGCATGAGCGGGGTTGGGTTCATCGATTCCTTACAGGGGGCCCAAAGAAGGCCCCCTGACTAAACGGGTTTCCGGCAACTTACATGTTGCAAGGGTTCTTCATCCCACAGGGGTTTTTTGCGGCGCATGGGTTCTTCATGGCACAAGGGTTGTTGTGCTTCATACCACAAGGGTTTTTCATGTCACAAGGATTGTGGTGTTTCATCCCACAAGGGTTTTTCATATGGCAAGGGTTGTGGTGCTTCATTCCACAAGGGTTCCCGCCCATGTGGACCGCCATGTGGTTATAATAAGCAACCATCGCTTCCATTTTCGGGCCGTCAGGGTCAATGGCCTTACCAGCTAGGGGGTTGGTGATGCAGAAATTGATCATGTCTTTCAGTTCAACCGTCTTGTTCACCATCTCAACTCGGTGTGGGAAGGCTTTGTCTAACTTGAGCATTGCTCCGCCCATGTGGCAGGTGGTGCAGGCTTTGCCGCTGGTGCCTAAGCTGGCGTCAGACCAAAGAGCCTTACCTTTGGCCACTGGGCTGCAAGGATTCATGGTCATGCCCTTGTGCATTGTACAGGGGTTTTGCGCCTGCACAGCCGGTTGAGCCATTTGGGTGTTTTTAACCTGCTGATCGCAGCCAACAAGGAACAAAAAGCCGCTGATCAACAGCAAGCTACTGAGTTTAAATTTTAATTTCATAGGGTACTCTTCGATGGATTGGTTTTGTCTAAGGGTCAGTGTGACGGCGAGACTTCTGAAGGCCCGTCAACCCAGTATTCGTCAGCATTTAAAAAAAGGTTACACCGGTAACCACAAAGCGCAAACTCTTTTAAAAAACTCGCCCAACCGGATCAAAAGCTTAAGATTGCGCCCTGTGTTCCCTCTGGTCAGATAAGTCTGACTCCATGATCCTTGAGATGAAGGAGCCAGACCTAACCGAGCTGAGCCGAACGATTATAAAAACACTCAGGTCTTAGGGGTAGCCAGTTTCCAAGAAGGATAAGCAGCCTGATTCTTTTTGGCCCATTCGACACAAAACTGATAGTGGATCGCCGCTGCGGTTTCCATGCAATGTAAGGTGCTGTCTTTCACCACATTGATATACCCCTCACGAGTCACCGCCAGCCCATTATATAAGCCCAATGCTTTCCTGTTTTCAGGGGACCAACGTTCAGGAAGTTTTTTTCCTAAAGCCGTTTGTTGCCATAGTTTTTCACTTGCAGGAATCACCGTCGATGCGGTGGTGCTCAACACATGAAAAGTGCTCAGGGTCCGAGAGAGCTCGTCAGGGGTTGGCTCTGGCTCACTTTTGATTTGCGCATCAGAGAGCGCACCTCGGCATAACTTCATCGCCTGACTCACCCAGCTCCATGCCTCTACATATTGCGTTGGGTTTTCTCGTTCATGATACTCTTGGCCAGCAGGTAACCATGAAGCAGGGTACTTCATCGTGATCCACGAATAGTCCGGCAAGTGCCCTAGTTGACCGTGCCCTGGATTGCTTCCTTTATTCGGCGCAGCGGAACAGTCGGTGTCTGCATGCAATAAATCGAGCGTCCCCACCCATTGGGTGAGTTTGTATTCTCCCTGAGCATTCTTTGCGTAGACATTGTTTTCAATGCCAGCGCCATTCACCGCAGCACTATCTGCACCTGTAAAATCTTGATGAGCCCAGGTATCAGATAAAACATGCAGCCGGATGCCGAGTAGGTACAGAGCCAACTGTTTCCCATCACTCACCGGGCACCTTTTCCGGTCCCCTAACAATGTTGCTGTTTTCTGCTCTAAATCGCTGCCGGTTGCGTTTGAAAGCTGGTTAAACTGTTCGATGGTATCTGCGAGCATATCCATCGCAAACTGGCTGTAGGGTCGGCATAGTTGGCAGGAGTCGTCAGGGCCTAATCCTGTTTTTCTAACCTGATGATGAGAGGCAAATGTATTTTTCCAACCATCTTTGCCCTGTGAATTTTTACTATCCGCCGGGGAGGCTACATTCCCAGGAGGGAAATGGAAAGGAGTCCAAACACTGGCGTCGTAGTCGACAACCATTTTCCAATCTAGCTTCTGAGCTGTTAGTTGAGGGTAAACATAATGATACTGAGATCCGCCTGGGTCTTTCACCGCAGCTCCCTCTTTATCCACTAGATACCAATTCGACCAATAGTCGCTGTGAAACCAGTCGTGGTATTGAGCTACATTCGCAATCAGTGTAGACTCTTCCTCTGAAAAACCAGCCGCCAAGGCAGCCGTACCGGTGCCGTAATAATGAAAATCGCTGTCCATAATCGTTCCTTTATTTGTTCAGTAGGATTGAGTGAAAAAACTTAAACGTATACCGTTAGCACGAAAAATTTTAGGTACAAACCACCACTACCTGATTTCCCCTCAAATAGGAAGGAACGCTTTTACTTTTTCTACTGAACCTGAGCCCAAGCTCGCCTCCATCCTGCTGTACAGGCAAGCCAGCAGTGGGCTGAACCCTTGGGTTTGGCCCCAAGGTTAAGATTTTCATTCAATCCCTTAGGGCCTGTTCACACCGATTGATTCCTTACCCAGGAATCCGAACGACAGTAAACAGAATTCGGTAAAAGGTTACAAACACTCAGCTCTGCAAAGATAACCCATGCTCCATCCCCTGACAGAATGTCGGTTGCATAGGGAGGGTTTATATTTTGAACCTGGATAAACCCTCTTTGAAGACCTGGTGCTTCCCGTTGACTCGGCTCGACCCACAGCGTTCATAAAAACCACCCAAAAACCAACGAGCTGATACCGCTTTTCCTGTATTTTTGCTAGGTTGGAGCGAACCCCAACCTAGACGTTGAGCCCCATGAAAACACCCCACCTAGAAACGCCTAAAACCCCAAGGCTCAGCGTGGTGATCCCCGTTTATTTGGGCGGCCCGTTGCTACTCGACGTTGCGCACTGGTTAGGGTGGGTGGAGCTGATCCAGCAAAGCCCGAAGGAAATCCAGTGGGTCATCACGGAAATCAGGACCAGCACCGAAACGCTCAAGCTGCTGCCTTGGCTAGACTCCCAAGTGGGCACCCGGACCGAAACGGTGGAGGCGGTTTGTGAGTTTCCCAGCCGCACGACAAGCTTCAACCAAGCGGTCCAAGCGGCAAGCGGCGAAACCATCATCTTACTGCACGACGATTGCCTGCCAGAGCCGGGTTTTTGGGATTTGCCCGATTTGGGACAAGCCCCGCTGGTTTGGGGTGGGTTTTATAAACGATATGATTCTAATTCCTGGGTGCTCAAAGCCTCGGCATGGCTACAAAACCAGCTCCGGCTCCGCCTGTTTGGCCAATTGGTGGGGACCAATAGCTTGGTGTTTCCCCGGTCCTTTTGGGTGCACCACCCTTTTGAGGGGGACTTTTTGGAAGACATTCGGTTCTGCGACCAAGCCCGCAAGGTCTTAGGGCGACCGGTGAGGTACAGAGGCACCCTGTCGGTGTCTCCCAAACGATACGATGATTTAGGGGTTCTCCGTTGTTTGTCCCTGAACCTGTTGATCCTGATCGCCTTCCGGTTGGGTGCGCCGATACACAGGCTCAAAAAACTATACCCCTCTTTGAAAGGTAAAGCATGAAGCCCTGGGCGGGCCTGACCCTGGCTTTGACCCCCTTCTTGTTGCACCTACCCTTGCCCTGGATGGTCCTGATCAGCTGGGCGGGGTTCCTGGTGCTGTGGTTTTACCGTGATCAGATCAAACAGCCCGTTTGGTTTTTGCTGCCCCTGTTTTTAACCGCCCTTTGGCGACTCCCAAGCCCGCCCTTGTTGGCGGACGATTATTTGCGGTATCTGTTTGATGGGGCATTGATCAGCCAAGGGATCTTGCCTTACGGCAAGCTACCGCTGGACTTCCCGGGCCTGGGCGGCCTGGACATTCCTCGGCCCGAAGTGGCGACGGTTTACCCACCCTTGGCGGAGTTGGTCTTTGCTTTGGGGTATCAGTTAGGGGATTCGGTGCTGTCCTTCCGGCTCCTCAATATCGTGGCCCTGCTGGGCTTTTGTGCCCTCTGCCCCTGGGCATTCCCAAAGATGGGTTTGCGGCTGGCGGTGCTGGTGCTCGCTTGCCCGATCACCGGGCAAGAGCTCCTACACTCTGGGCATATCGACGCTTGGCTGTTGCCTGTTTTGGCCTTGTGGCACGGCTTCACCCAGCGAGGGCAAGACCGCCGGGCTGCATTGGCCCTGATAGCGGCGGTGTTGATCAAGTTGACCCCGCTGATTCTCTTGCTGCCTTGGTTTTGGTTTGCCCCGAAAAAACGCCCCTTGGTGATGATCACCGGGGCGGTGGGTCTGCTTTGTCTGCCCCCCTTCGCCCTGGGCCTCGCCCCAAGCCTCGGGCTGTTTTACCAATCCATCGAAGGTTACAGCCCCCTGTTTCGGTTGTTGCGAACTGGCTTGTCCATGCCCACCGCTCGGCTGGTCGCCGGTGGTTTGGGGGTGTTGTTATGGATGATGGCCCGCAAAGACAAACTCAGCCCCACCGCCGCTTTGGGCATGATGGGCGGGTTGGCTCTGTTTTTGCCTTTTGGGTTCCCTTGGTACCTCACCGCCGCCTTGCCTTGGGTGGTTTCACAAAAGAGATTTTGGCCCTTAGGGTTTGCCGGGAACCTCCACTTACTCTACTATTTAGACAGCTCGCCGGTCCTCTCTTGGGTTTGTACCCTCGCCGCCGCTGGCTTTGCCTCACAAGGAATCTATGGAATACTCTTCAGAAAGCCCCGTCACCCAACTCCCCACCCTCAACGCCTTGGGTAGTGCCAAGGCGTTTCGTGAGTCTGGGCAAAATCAAAGTGCCCTCACAGAGTTTGGTATCACCGTAGGTGTTGTGGTGGGGATCATTGTATTGGTCAAGGTGATCAAGAAGGCCTTGAAGAAATAACCTGGATCAAATCCACCAGCACACCGGGCGGTGTGCTGGACACCCAAAGGGCTTTGCTTAAACCAAAGCCTTTGGAGAGTTCAATGTTTCAGGACTCAACAGCCACAAGAACTGGCAGATTCGTTGAGCCCGCTGAACGGCAAACTGCCTTCGCACCCTGGGAACACCCCATAATGCTTGGAAAAATCCCCGAAAAACTCAAAATAGGGAGCAAACCGGGTTTCGTGTAACATCCGGTAGCTGTTGCCACAAACCAACTCCATTTTGCCCTTGGCAAATTGGTGTCCTTGATCCAACTCAAAGACCGACTCCATCCCCTCAACACCGCCGAGGTAACGAACCGCCTGTCCGTATTCTTCACATTCCGGCTCTAGGTCCGGCAGCTTAAACAGCCGGGCGGTCACCGAGTAGAACTTGATCCCGTCTAAAGCCGTCTGGGCATCTTCGTTGTTCACGGTGATTTCGTGGTATTCGGTCCACCGAGGGTCTGTGAAGCCTGCCTGCTTGGCGTACATGATGAAGTCGTTCCAATAAAGCGCACCAGAGAGGCATTCGCCATATAGCACCGGGTCATTGACCAACGCAGCAGGAACCCTACAGTCGGCGTAAACATCAGAGAAGTATAGCTCCCCGCCAACCTTCAGCAACCGGTAGGCCTCTTTCAAAACCGCCAGTTTGTCGTCCACCAAGTTGATCACACAGTTCGATACAATCAGATCTTTGCTGGACTCAGCAAGTTCCAAGGCCCCTAAGTCCTGGATGTCCCCTTCCTTGAACTCTACGTTTGCCTTGGCGTAACCATATTTTTCTTGGTGGTAGCCAATGTGTTTGTTGGCAACCGCCAGTTGTTCTTCCGTCATATCGATCCCCAGGACAGAGCCCTTTTCCCCCACCATCCGGCTGATCAGGTAGGAATCCCGGCCAGAGCCAGAACCCAAGTCCATCACATCCAAACCATCCATTAATTTTGGGATGGTCAAGCCACAGCCATAAAACTTCTCCACCACCTCAGGGTGAACGTCCTTGATCAGGTCCTTGATCTCTTTTGGGTAGCTGGACGTGGTGCAACAGGCGTTCGTTTTCAGGTCCTCAGTTTTACTTAAGGTTTTCCCGTAGTATTCTTGGACTTCTTGTTTGTGGTCTGATGCAGGCTGACTCATGATTCTCGACAATGGAGTTAGGTTGATTTTTAGTGGCAGTTCAAACTAATTTTTTAATTCCCAGGGAACCGTTCCCTTCGCCTGGGATTACATTGGTACCCCCCAAGGATACCGGTACCCTAAACTTTGCGCAACCAGATTAGGGCGAACTTTTGGCCTAACGAACCCCTCTCAGCGGTACAAAGCTGAGGGCATCTTTGGGGCAAATATCCACACATCCACCGCAACCGATGCACAGGGTTTCACTCAGCCCAAAGCTGCCAGAAATCGGGGTTTTGTCTTTATGGGCAAAGGAAGCGACATTGATCCCCATGGGGCAGGTCTGGGAACACATATCGATCCCGGTGCAAGACTCATTGGCCTGCACCTTGAATTTCGAACCCCCTAAACGACCGACCAACTCCATCCCTTTGGCCAAGGGGCAGCCATAACGACACCACACTCGGGTCCCAAAAAAGGGATAGGCCCCAACGCCCACCAAGGCCCCAAACATCAAGTCCAAAACAATGTCTTGGTACAATTTAAACGCAGACAACAGGGTATCGGCGGTGAATATTTTTAAGGCATCAAAAAAGATCAAAAACCCATAGGCCAAGCCGATCACCAGCAACACTGTTTGTAGGGACTCCGCTTTTTTGGCCGTCGGGCCGGTCGGTGTTTTGTATTTCACCCAGTTTTTACCCCAGGTGGTCACACCGATGGTTTCCGCTAGGTTTCCACAGGAGCAAAACCAAGAGCAATAACGTTTGCCAAACAACCACACCGAAAAGGGCACCGCCACAAAGACATAGATCATCCCGCCCCAAGAGGTGAAGGCCTTGGAGACGTATACATACGCATCGAGAGTGGTGGGCTTGGTTTGGTCAAACAAGAGGCCTTGGCCTGCCAACAAGGGGGTCAAGACAAAGGGGACCAGAAAAAAGACCACCAACTGGACAAAAAAGATACTGGTGAATTTTGCTTTTTGATACCCCGACAAGACCGTCTTTTTGCCCCGTTTATAGGGCGACTTACTTTGCAGCACCACCTTAGCTGCGATAAAACACACCAAGGCGGTATAGGCACTGCCATACCAAAAGGAGGGGTGCTTTTCTAAGAAATAGAAACTGCGGACATCAAGAACCCACCCAAAATCAACCGCCAGTTCATGGCATTTATAAACCATATACCCGATGAGCACCGTTGGCAGGTAAAAAACCAAAAAGGCCTTTTCTGCGGTTGAGCGTTTGTGGTTTCCTTTGGCGTAACTCATGGCTTGGGTCCGGTTTTTAAGTTGTTGGTGAAAGACATCATCGTTTGTTTAAGGACCAATCGTAATCTAAAAATTCGATTTTCACCTGAGCTGCGTTGATCCGTTCCAATTCCGCCCTGTCGTCCGTCACCCCTTCGGCAACAAAAGCGGCCACCGAACCGGCAGAACCACTGAAGTCGTCAGCAAACCAATCAAAGATTTTGGACAGGTGCAAGGTTTGGGTGGTTCGGTCGTAGCGGTTCCGGGAGCGGTCCCCTAAAAACCTCAGCTTTGCGGCTTGCAACTGGACATCCAAGGTTGTCGCTAAAAAGGGCACATCGTTGAGCGCCGGGCATCCGACCGAGGCGCACACAATCGCAAAATGAACCCTTGGTCGTTGAAACCTTCCACGTAACCATTGGTGTTCCACGGCGTCCAGGCTGTGGATTTCTCCAAGTAAGGTAAAAAACTCTTGTTTCCAGGGGCTGGAGAAAAAACCTCCAATGTCCTTGATGGAGTCCAACTTGGGGTATTTGGTGAGGATTAATTTTAAGGTCAAGGCGTTGTAGCTGTTGATCAAAAAAGCAACCTGCTGTGGTTCGTCCCATCGGTCAAATTCCCTAAGGGAAACCCCAGAAATCTGGCGCACATAGGCTTGTAAGCCAGCGGGGTGTTGCTTGAGCCAGCCATAATCAACTTTAGACGCAGCCCCTTGATTCACCACCGATTTAGACAAGACTTCGCCCAAAACTTGGTGGCTGTGGTCAAAAGCAAATGCAGGTGCCGCTAGTCCAAGGATCAAGGCACACAAAACCCAAATTTTTCTCATATTTCCTCAGTGGCTAACGCTCCACCACAGGAGCTACCCGCTCCGGCAGTACAGCCAAAACAATGATCCCCAAACCCGATGGGTTGCCCCTTTAAATCAAGGTTATCCCGCTCTGATACGGGCGGGTCTAGGGGAGCAAAATCCATCGCTTGGTTGAAGTCACAATCGTAAACCTTCCCTTGGTAATCCACCGAAACGGTGGATTTACACATCACCGCCTCAGCGGCCGTAGGGTTGAAGTTGTCTAACAATAGCTGGTGGTAACTATCCAATTGCCCGGTCCGAGACAAAAAGCTTTTGAATCGGCGGATTGCCATGTTGGTGATGGTGAACAGATGGGTGAACTGCACCCCAAAGTCTTCGTCTAGACGCTTGCGGTAGTCCGCTTCCAAGCCCACTTGGTCCGGCGGTAAATTGGTCCCTGTTGGGTTATACACCAAATCCAGCTCCAGGCCACCTGGGCCATAACCCAACTGGTTCAGTTGTCTGAGCCCTTGGATGCTTTTTTCAAATACCCCGTCTCCACGTTGTTGATCCACATTTTTTTCCCCATAACAAGGCAGTGAAGCCACCACCTGCACTTGGTTCGCCGCTAACCATGCTGCGGTGTCCTCTTGCCCTGGCTCAAACAACACCGTTAGGTTACACCGGTCAATCACCTGCAGCCCCAAAGCCCTGGCTTGTTCCACAAAAAAGCGAAAATGCGGGTTCATCTCTGGCGCACCACCGGTCAAATCCAAGGTGCGGATGCTTGGGGTTGCCTTGATCAACTCTAAAAGCTAGACGATGGTTGGTTTGTCCATCAATTCAGACCGCCCTGGCCCCGCCCCTTGGTGGCAATGTTCGCACACTTGGTTGCAGAGTCGCCCTAAGTTCGCCTGCAACGTGAGGGTTTCCCCACGGGCAGACGAGACTTTGTGTCTCGATAGGTGAGCTAAAAAAGATTTTTCCCCTGGAGGCATCACTGAGTTCATCGGTTCCTTGGTGTTATACTATCTAATTCGAGACCAACCGGCCAAAGGTTACAAAAAACTCACCATCGCAACATTTTTTTTCCACAACAGAACCCCAACAGCACAAACATCATCGTAGGGCTCCAGTGACAGACGATTTGGTGGAAGATGCTGTTTTGTTGTTCTAAGAGCAACAAAGAGAAGTTCCCCATTGAAGTCGCCGCTAACACCGCCAAGCCGCTGGACCAGCGGGGCTGAGTCGGGGCCAACTTTCGGATTTGAAACAAAAAAAACGCCCCTGGCAACAGCAAAAAAACCATGAAGTTTTGGACACAAAAAAGGTCCCATGGTTCAGGTCGAATTGATTCTGGGTTGGTGGCCAAGGTTAACACAAGGCTCACCGCTAGACTGACAGACCAGAGCACAAAGGGCAGTAAGGCAAACAACCGAAGCCGTTGGGTCAAGCTAAAATGGGGTACGGCAATCAGACAAGAAACCACCAAGCTCGCCATAGCCGATAACAGCAGCAGCCCCAGGTTCAGCCCAAACCAGGGCTCACCCATCCGGTCCCAGAGTTCAGGCCGGTAACCATACACCGAGCCGAGCCCAAACAGCAGCAACCCCGTGAGCCCCATCGCCACCAACACCAGCCCCCAAGGGGAGCGAGGTACTGCGGCGGGCTGCAAAGCCAAAGATTCAATCAGGTCAGTGGTTTTCACCGGTTCCTTTGAAGGTTTGTTTGATCTGTTTTACACTGCGATGAACCGATACTTTCACGGCGGTGGGTGTCATGCCGGTCTGCCCAGCCACCTCTACAGCGGTGTAACCTTCGATTTTCATCAACTGGACCAACTGCCGTTGTTTCGGCGGTAACCCATCCAACGCTTCGGCTAGTTCTTCGGACTTAGAGGCCCAAAAGGTTACATCAAAGTTATGTTTTTCTTCTTCGATCGACGTTGCAAAGGCCTGTTCAAGGTCGAGCCGTTTGTAATGTTTGCGGAAGTGGTCTTTGAGGCGAAAGTTGGCTATGCCAAACAGCCAAGGCTGGAAGGGCCGCCCTGGCTGGTAGGTGTGCCGGGCTTTGTGCAGGGAAATCAAGATTTCTTGGATTAAATCTTCAACCTGAGCATCATTGTGCAGCCGAGAACACAACAAAGCGAACAGCATCAACCGACATTGACCCAACAGGTCCTTGTAAGCGACACCGTCCCCCTGTTGAGCCTTGGCCATCAGCTCGCTTAAAGTCGCTTTATTTTGATCCAATCAACATTCTCAATAGAGATACCAACAACCTATGCTTTTTTGAGTTCCATGATCGAAAACCATTCGTTTTCGGCGTGATACCACTGCACCAGCTCCAAACCTGCTTTTTCAACCATCGATAAAGCCGAGGCTTGGGAGTATTTTTGGGAAATCTCTGTGTGGATCGATTCCCCTTTTTCAAAATTCACGTCCAACCCCAGGTCTTTGACCTTCGCCGAAACGGGCCGTTGGGCGACCAAATGCATCTCAACCCGCTCGTCTTCTCGGTTAAAAAAGGCATGATGACCAAAATCATCCAAGGAGAAGTCCGCCTCCAAGTGCCGGTTCAACACGGTGAGCACATTTTTGTTGAACGCTGCTGTTTTCCCCGCTTGGTCGTTATAGGCGGCGTGCAAAACCGGCAAAGGTTTCACCCGGTCCACAGAAAGCAGGAACCGGTCTCCTGGTTTGAGTCCCGCAGAAACCTGAGCCAGAAACTTCGAGGCTTCCTCAAACCCAAAGTTCCCGATTGAGCTGCCAAACAGCACCATCATCACCGGTCGCTCTGAGACAAAGGGGGTTTCTGGCTTGGTGAAGTCCTGGACCAAACCTCGGATTTTTAAATTGGGGAATTTTTGATGCAACGCCTCCGATGCCCCTCGGATGGCGTCTTCGCTCACATCCACAGGCCGGTAACAAAGTTGGTCCCGTTGCGCTGGTGTCGCCGCATCAATCAGCCGCTGGATCTTCCAATGCGCCCCAGAGCCCAACTCCACCAACTCCCCTTCGGGGAAACCAGCCATCACTTCCGGGGCGATAGACTCCAACAGTTCCAGCTCGGTCCGGGTCACATAATACTCCGGGGTTTGGCAAATTTGCTCAAAGAGTTCCGACCCAACTTCGTCGTAAAAATATTTACTCGGCAGCCATTTCTGGTCACCAGACAGACCCAGCCGGACGTCCTTTTTTAAGGTTTCCCCAAAATCGAGGTGCAGCTGGTTTTCAATGATATAACTTTGGTTTGGGTTGTTCATTTTTTTCCTGTTAACGGCATGGTACGAATCGAATCAATTGGGCCGAACTTTGTAGCAGCTCAGCCAAGGCGACCAAAAAACGGTCCACTTCTTCTGCAGTATTTTGTCTTCCTAAACTCAAACGAATTGAGCAGTGGGCCTCGCTCTCACTCAGACCCAACGCCAGCAAACAATGGGACGGTTTCGGGCTGCCAGAGCGACAAGCGGAACCGGAACTGAACGCAAAACCTCGGTGGTCCATCGCCAGCACCAAGCTTTCCCCCCTAGTTTCAGGCAAGACCAAGTTGGTGCAATGGGCCAGCCGTGGGGCCTTGAGCCCGTTAATTTTCGCCTCAGGCAACAGGGCCATGACCCCGGCCTCCAAACGATCTCGCAACGAAGCGACCTTTGCAAAGGTCGGCAGGCTCTTGACCGCTTCGTCCGCAGCTTTCCCCAAGCCCACCAGAGCCAAGCTGTTTTCTGTCCCCCCACGGAGTCCATACTCCTGGGAGCCCCCGGCGATCAGCGGTTCTAACTCAAACCCCTTAGCCACATATAACGCACCGATTCCTTTTGGGCCATGAAACTTATGGGCAGACAGGCTGAGTAAATCAATGGGCAGCTTTTTTAAGTCAATGGCCAACTTACCGACCACTTGCACAGCGTCACAATGGAACCAAGCCCCGGCCTCGTGGGCTAAAGCGGCCAACTCAGCCACCGGTTGGATGGTGCCAAATTCGTTGTTCGCCCACATCACACTGACCCCAAAACACCGGTCGTCCAACTCCGCCGCCAAGGCGGCTGGCTCAACCAAGCCGTCTGGGCTGATGGGCAGATAGACCACCTCGATCCCGCTGGCTTCCAGCTGTTTGCAGGTGTTGAGCACAGAGGGGTGTTCAAATTCGCTGGTGATCAGCCGGTTGCGGCTGCCTCGGGTGTGCAGCAAGCCCTTTAACGCCAAGTTGTTGGCTTCAGAACCCCCAGAAGTGATGATCAATCGTTTGGCGGTGCAATTGAGCAATTGAGCCACCGACCGCTTCGCTTGGTCCAACAGGGAGCGGACTTGTTTGCCCTCTTGATAGATGCTACTTGGGTTCGCAAAAAAGCCCAAATGGTCCACCATGGTTTGTTTGACCCCTTCGTCCAAAGGACTGGTGGCGTTGTGATCAAAATACACCCGCTGGACCTTTTTCACCTCAGCGATCTTTCTTTTTTCGTATTCCCCACTTTCGACCACTCGCTTAGCTCCCTCGGCAGGTTCCACTTCACAAAGCAAGGCTTTGTACACCGGGAACCCGGAAATCGGGTCAAAACGGGTGAGGTCGGTCAGTTCATTGATGTTGTTTGTCTGCCAAGCCAGCGGCCCAACCGGACCACCACCACCCATGTGGGCGTCCACCGCCCCTTGGATGATTTCGTTGGTCACCCTCGCCCTCATGGTCACCGACCCACGGGGGCTGGTGATCCGCACCATGGAGCCGTCTTCGATACCCCGCTGGGCGGCGTCTTGGTCGTTCAAGGTAACCACCGGTTCGGGGTGTTTGCGGTTTAAGCTTTTGATCCCATGGTGCTGGCTGCGGAAGTCCGAGGTGATCCGAGAGCCAGAGTTAAACACCAAGGGGAATGTTTGGGCTAGTTCGGGTTGAGACACCGGGGATTCCCCTGGTTCAGTGTACACCGGCAGCCCTTCATAACCAAATTCGTCCAAGAGGGTGGAGAAGATCTCTAGCTTGCCGGTGGGGGTATCAAACCCCGGCTTTCCGTCGGCACGCAACCCGCCCTTTTCCCACTTTTTGTATTCCAGCATTTTGGTTTTGAGCTGCACTTGGCCTTGGTTTTCCTGGACTTCTTCCAGACCAAAACCGGTGCCTTTGAGCACATAACGATACAGCTCTTCTTTGTTTTGTGGGTACAGCTCGCCGTACCCTAACCGCTGGGCAAGGTCGCTGAGGATAAAAAAGTCATTCCTTGATTCCCCCACCGGCTCCACCAACTTCTCCCGAAGCCGGAATATGGGGCCGTAGACCATGTAGCTATCGATTTCGTAGCCTGTACAAGCGGGCAACACAATATCGGCGTAGGCGGAGTCAGCGGTCAACTGCCGGTCAATGGTCACCAAAAAGTCCAAGTTTTCCAAGGTTTCACGCCAGACCTTGGGCTCTGGCCAGGACGTAATCAGGCTTGCGCCCAACACAATCAGGCTTCTGATCTTGTAGGGTTTGGACTCCAACACAGACTCAGGCAGGCTGATCCCGTGGGACTCCCCCCGGTAGTGGCTGTACACCGGGAACCGGTCCCGGCCCAAGGCGGTGTCTGGTGCCGGGTTGGGCACTAGGCCGTCTCGGTTGACTTTAAACTGGTTCTCGGACATCGAGAAACACCGGCCCCCTGGGACGTCCACCTGCCCCGCTAAGGCCCAAAGCACCAAGGTGGCCCGGATAGCCTGGACCCCTGAATCGCTGTACTCCAGCCCCGAATACATCACCGGGGCGGCCCCTTTGGCGGCGGCGATCTGCCGAGCCAAGGACACCACGGTTTGGGCCGGGACGCCGGTGATGCTCTCGACCACTTCAGGGCGGTAGTGTTGCACATAGTCTGCAAATTCATCAAACCCAGAGACCCACTGCTTCACAAAAGGTTCATCAAACAGTTCTTCATCAATCAAGACCTGACAAAGCCCCAAGGCCAATGCACCATCGGTCCCCGGACGGATAGGCACCCACTGTGAGCCTTCCAGCTTCGCCAAGGCGGTTTTTCGAGGGTCAATCACGATGATTTGGGTGCCCCGAGCGTGGGCCTCGCTGATCCGCTGGTAGTCTAGAGGTGGGCTGTCGGTCGCCGGGTTGGCACCCCAGATGACCACCAGTTCCGCTTGTTCAATATCGGAAAACATGTTGATCAACATGGAACCCAAAGTCACATGAGGGGCGATCATCGCAAAAGAAACATAACACAAGGCCCCCACCCCCAAAGTATTGGGGCTGCCCAGAGGGAACAACACCGAAGCAGCGGAGGAAACCGCCACCCCTTGGGGCTGAAAGACATCGCACATCGACAAATCAAAGCTGCCTCGGCCGGTATAAATCGCCAGGGATTCCGGGCCGTATTGCTCCTTATATTCAAGCTGCTTTTCCGCCACAATGGACATGGCTTCGTCCCAACTGATCGGCTCAAACTCCAGGGTTCCTTTGGGGCCAACTCGCCTCAGCGGGGTTTGGATGCGGTCCTCCGAATACACAATCTCCGCACTCACCTCGCCCAAGCGGCAAAGCGCACCTAAGGAAGAATCTGGGTCGGCCCGCACTTCGGCCAGTTTGCCTTGGTCGTCCAAACGGGCCTCAACCCAACAACCTGCCGGGCATATCCCGCAAATGGTTTTTACAAATCCCTGTGCTTTTTGATCCATGGCTGTTCCTAAAAGTTACCCTTACATCGCCGTTGATGCCCACCAGTCCCAGCCTAGCCGACAGAAACCGGTTTGACGACCCTGTGATTCACTTTTCCCTTGACGCTATAGACGACCGGTCATATTGTCAAAAACAAAGATCCAACAGGAAAAAACCATGAAGCGAACTGCAAGCCGAGAACTCACCCACGCCAAATTGCTCGAAACAGGGCTGAACTTGTTCAATCAACAAGGGTATCACGGGACGGGGATCAAAGACGTGGTCACCGCTGCGGGCCTGCCCAAAGGTTCTTTCTACACCTATTTTGAAAGCAAGGAAGCCTTCGGTTCGGAGGTCGCTCAGTTTTTTTCCCAAACAGGGGCGGAGCGTCTCAAAAAAGCGGCAGCCGCTCCAGACAAAACCCCGGTTGAGGCCTTGACCGGCTTTTTCCAAGGGAACAAAAATCGACTGATCACCCACAACTATGAAGGCGGTTGTTTACTAGGCAACTTGTCCAACGAGTTGGGCGCAGTAAACAAGATCATTGCACCGGAACTGGTCAAGGGGTTAGAAGCCCTTGCAGCAGGCATCGCCGACTTGATCCAAAAAGGGCAAGACACCGGCGAAATCCGTAGAGACTTGGACGCCCAAACCCTGGGGGACACGGTGCTGAACGCTTGGGAAGGGGCGTTGATCCGGGCGAAAACCCAAGAAAACCCCGCCCCTTTAGACCAATTTATAAAAACCTATTTCCAGGTGCTGCTCAAGCCTTAGATTGGCCCGACCCCTAGGGCTGGTAGGTTGACGGTTGCCTATAAAATAGACGACCGGTCGGCTAATGAAAGTATTGAAAACCATCACCTCAAAAACCCCACCAAACCAGGAACAACCATGAAACTATCCCCCGGCGACTCAGCCCCCCTGATCCAGCGACTAGACTTTGAAGGCCAGGACTTCGACACCGACCAATACAAAGGTCGGTGGTTGTTGCTGTCCTTTTACCGCTACGCCTCTTGCCCCTTTTGTAACCTGAGGATTCACCAACTGGACCAAGAAACCGAACATTTCCGAGAGCTCAACCTTGAAATGGCCGCTGTGTTTCAATCGTCTGCAGAAAAAGTAGAAAGCTACGCAGGCTCCAAAGGCCTGAGCTTCCCGCTGCTCTGCGACCCAAGCCAAGGGCTCTATCAAACCTACGGCCTCACCACCTCATGGTGGGGGTTTTTCGGTGGGATGGTGCTCAAAATGCCCAAGATGATGGTCGCTTTCAAGAACGGCTTCCTTCCAGGCAGCATGGAAGGAAAAATCAACCAGATGCCTGCCGATTTCCTGATCGACCCAAACGGCATCATCCAGCTTGCCTACTACGGCTCCGACCTGTCCGACCATGTCCCGGTGGAGCAAATCAAAGCGGTTTTAACAAAGTAACCAGAACCACCGCCCCTGCTCCTTGGAGCCTGTGCCCCCCAGGCTCCTCACCCGCCACCAAAAAAACACCCCAGCGACATTAACCTCCAACCGATCTCTATTCACCCTTGTTTTATCACCTGACCCCTAACGCCCCCAGTCGAGGGAACCGGAATCAACCGGCCCCCAGGTCAGGACCACGACGAACCAAGGGAAGAGATGGATCACATATTCGAACAACTTTATAACATTGCCATTCATTACTCCGAGAGCTACAAAGATCTCGGCGATACCTTCGACAGGCTGTTCCCCCCCTCCAAGTTTCCCAGTAACCGACCGGCCTCCAAACCTCGATACCAAGGCTATGACCTTGAAGTGGTCGAAGGCACCGAAGCGGCACTTGACCTGTTTTTTCTGACCCACCTAAAAACCATCCAAAGCAGCTACCCCAAGTTATACGAGGAGCAAAAAGCCAAACTTGAGCCGACCATGGAGAAACTATTAAGGGAACAAGTTGCCTGGATTATAGAGTGCAATGAATTGATCAATGAGATGGAGCAGGGTATCGCAGAGCGTAATTTCAAAAAAAAGCAACAGCGGCGGAAAACTGTCCATAAAAAGCTACAGAACCCGACGTTATTGGACCACCGGCACCACGCCATGGCCTTTGGTATAGCGCTCGACAAAGGAAAAGCACTCACAATCAGTCCCAATCTGGTGGAGTTATTGGTCCTCACCGACGCAGATACGGAGGCGGGAGTCCGGGATTTGTCGGACAAACAAAAGTTCGGCCTCGCCCTCTTGCTCATCAAGGGGAAACAGAAAGGGGCCATTGTCACCAACGGGTTCCGTACCGTACGCCGTCAGGCTGAGCTGATGGTCCAGAACCATTTGGTGGTCAACCACCCCGACTTTCCTAAGGGGAAAATCATGGTTAAGGTTGAAGACAAGGGTAAGCCGAAGCTCAATGGTGAAGTTCAGTATACAAGGGTCGAATTAAATAAAGATAAAGAAAAAAGAGTCAAATCCCTGTCCATCTACTGGTGGGGAGTATACGACGCTCTTTCCCGTGCGCTGCAGGAGATCATCGACAAAGGGGGACCCTACAGCCTGTTGGCGGCAGAGCAAAAGAAGAAATATGGGGAGAAATCGGTCCCCAAAATGACCGAAAAAGAACTGAAGGTGTGGGCCAAGAAGGCCATGGAGGTTCTATTGAAATCTAACGACCCAAAATTTCGGGCTATTTTGAAGGGATTGACCGACGCTGCGAGGGATAAAGTAGATGCCCGGGTTGATGCCTACACCGACTATGAAAACGGTTTGGCTGCAGCTATAAAAAACGATACCTTGGAAGCATTCAAAAAGAAAAACCCCACTGCACCAAAATTCCCTGCCAGCCATTCATCGGGTAATGTCGTTGACCTCGACTTGGGAGAGAATACCAACATGACCGATAAAGGCCCCTTCAGTAAAATCCTGAATTGGGGGATCGATGTAGGGATTGTCAAGAGCTTCAAGGCAGAATTCAGCCACCTACATATCGTTCTCGAGCGATAAGAATAAATCCCTTGCCATTTGTTTCATAACCACCCCACAATGGAAAAAAATATTGTGGGAACGGTTTCTGGGAGGAAAAAAATGCTTAAGTGGTCGATTGTTTTTGTTCCTGTCTTAGTTGCCGGGGCTTTGTGGTTCCACTCCCAAAAGCCCGCTCCCCCAACCGAACCTCAATTGGCAGTCAAACCAGTAAAAGCACCCGCCAAGCTTACGACCAAGCCATCCACCGCAGTGCTCGCCCGCCC
>Ga0316204_10005009_pt1 | contig 22694 bp, 15 predicted proteins | sample 6monrhotite_MG_2_FD_205661 | JGI IMG/M metagenome (GOLD analysis project Ga0316204, IMG submission 205661) | Microbial mat bacterial communities from mineral coupon in-situ incubated in ocean water Damariscotta River, Maine, United States -... | ecosystem: Environmental > Aquatic > Marine >... | reverse complement strand
ATGTCGAGCCAATCGTAGCGGCTTCGATCGCGAATCGCGATCCCGGACCATCAACTACGCGACGCGTGGTTGCCGCCCTGCGTGGTTGCCGCCCTGCCGCGACGGACTTTCACCACGGGCTGCTAGTACTCATGGCGTCCTTCCACGCTCGGGAAAACACGTCCGAGCATCTCCACCGGTCGCCTCTGACGCGTCGCTGCGCCAGTTCGAGACGACCAAAGACACTGAGTTACCAGTCCGCCGACCGAGCATCAAAGACGAGAAGGGCTCGGGGACAGGGGTACATTCCATCAGTATCCTGGCCCCCTCTGGCATGGCCAAGGGGCCATCCATCTGCTTGGTCCCACTTGCCCGTTTTCTCGAATCCCCCGCTTGCTTGGACGCGATGGACAGATTCGGGGCCCGACGTGCCCGTCCGCCCAGACGGGAATGACACCCCTGCGCCCAAGCGTGATCCTAGCGACACCGAGAGACCCCCGACCATGACGCACTTGTTTTCCCTGATCGCCATCGCCTCCCAGCTCCTCGCGACCCCGACCGCCGACGACACCACAAAGTCGTCGATGCACAAGCCCACCGAGATCAAGCACAAGTCTCCTGCGGGGCAGAGTGTGGTCGAAGGCCTGTCCGGAATTCTCGCGGAGAAGCTCGTGCCGTTGGACCGTCGGCGACTGGGCTCGAAGGTGCTCTCCGAGTCGCGCGTCTCGATCGCTTCGGGCACGTTTGCGGGCGGCGGTACTCGACTCGTTGCGGTCAATGTCAACCTTCGGATGAAGGACCCGGCGGCGACGCAGCAGTACATCTCGGGGGTGTTCACGGTGACGGACGACGGCGGACTCGTGGCGGTAGTCGTGGCGCCTCGGATGCGGCCAGAGAAGTTCGCATTCGAGAAGGTCGGCGACACGGACGGCGATGGAAGCGATGACTTCGTCTACACCGCCGCGAACGCCGAGGAGACGACCCGGCATCGCGTGACGTGGAACGGGACCGAGCCCACCTCGACGACGCTGGCGAATGCCGGACCCTCGGACGACGATTCCTGAGCCGCGTTCAACGCTGCGTCACGATCCCCCGCATCTGCGCCTGGCAATCGTCGCACCATCCACGCAGCTCGGAGCCCAGCGGTCCTTGCCACGACGGCGCGGCCGCGGCCTCCTTGGCGCGAGTGACATCCCCCGCAGACAATGCGGCCTGGGCGACGAGCACGAAACACGTGTCGATCTCCCCGGGCGGTCGCTGAGTTTTCTTCCGCAATCGCAGAGCCTCCTCAGCGAACGCGAGCGCGTCCCTCGAATGGCCCGCCCGCAACGCGGCCTTGGCCTGAAGCACGATCGTCTCCAGCACCCGCGGATGAGACTCGCCAAGAGCGGCCTCCCGTTGGCTACGAATCCGAGTGACCTCCGCAAGCGTGTCTTGCGGATTCGCGCCCGCCGCCAGCTCAACCTCCGCAAGCAGGACCCGAGCCGCAAACGTCCGGTCGTGGGTCTCCCCAAACACGGTTGTGCGAATCGTCAGCGCCTCACGAGCAGCGGACCGAGCGGCATCGTGATGGCCGACCTCGGACTCAACCCGCGCGAGGTTGGCCAACGTAACCGACAGCTCGTGATGCGCACCCAAGGTGGTGCGCTGCAACTGAACCGTCTGAACGTATCGCTCGCGGGCGGCCTCGAGGTTTCCGAGCTGGTGGTCGAGGGACGCGAGATTGCTGCGGACCGCCATCACCCGCATGTTGTCCTCGGGGAAGTTCGCGAGCATGCCTTCCAGCGCCTCGGCCGTGAGCGTGCGAGCCCGCGGATAGTCGCCCTGGGCCCGCGCGCTGTTGGCCAAGGACACCAACGCGGTGGCGTAGCTCGAATGCCCACGCCCGACCGTCTGGGCAAAGATGTCCGCCGCCTGCTGGTAGGTCGCCTCCGCCGTCTCCACATCGCCCTTCACCAACGCGATGCTTCCGGGAAGCAGCAGCGCTTGGCCGACGGCTGGATGCGAAGGTCCCAGGACCTCACGCAGGATCTCCAACGACGTGGCGCCCAGTCGGGACGCGTCATCGAACTGTTGCTTGCGAAACAACGCCTTCGCGGCCAACCCCATCAACTCCGCTTGTTCCAGACGCGTCTCGTCGCCAAGCTCCGCGAGCACGTCCCGGGCATGCTCCACCAGCTCGATGCCCGAGTCGAAGTTTCCCTGGGCGATCTCCAGACCCGCGCGGGCTGACTCCAACCGCGTCCGGAGCCGAGGAGGATTGCCCGCCGAAGCGACGGAGATCTTCGCCGCCCGCACCAGAACCCCGGCAGCGTCGAAGTCGGTCTTGGCGAGTGTGGCCTGGACTTCAACGAGCCCCACGGCCGCCTCCGCAGTTGCCAGCTGCCCACGAGACCCGGACGCGTGTTCCAGCACGCGCTCCAGCGCCTCGGTCGATCCCTCCGCGTCCCCCTCGGCCAGCGCCACCCGACCTTCGAGCACCGCAACCTCCAGCCACAGGGGCTCGCCGGGGGGCAACGCGGTGCGAACCTGCTTCGCGGTCTGACGCGCTTCGGCGTAGCGAGCGGCGAGGAACGACGCTCGAAGGTCGTCGACTTGGGTGCGCGTCTGCTGAGCCGATTCGGGTTCCGCGACGCGGGCGGCCGTGTCTGGGTCCGCGCAGTCCGCCAGTGGTGGCAACGCCGAGACCATCGAAACCGCGTGCTCGACCACCCCCGCGTCCGCGCCTCGAAGCAAGCGAGTGACCGCCCCGAACTCCGCGACCCGGCGCTGCAGGCACTGCAGCGCGATGGTGTTCTCCTCGCGGCAAGCCTGCTGATCGACCGAGACCCACCGCGTGGCAAGAGCGTCCGAGCGTGCCTCGACGCTCGACCAAGCCCGCAGCGCATACGGCATCTGGGAAGCGAGGAATGCCTCACGGATTGTGGACCTCGTCTCGTCGTCCCAAACGCCGCTGAGCTGTTCGGGACGCGGCGGACAAGGGTCGTGCTCGGGGAGCAGCGCCACCCCGATGCCAACCGAGGCGACCAGAAGCCCGATCGATACGGGAACCCATCGTCGGCGAGGCGGGTGGGCCGCGGCCAGCAGCGCATCCACGGTCTCGAAGCGTGCCGCGACATCGACCGAGAGCCCCTTCTCCAGCGCCGCACGAATCCGTCGGGACAGCGCGAGGCTCGAGGGAACCGAGACCGCCGCGGGAACGTAGCTCGGATCGAGTGCCAGCCGCTGCAGCTCGTCGTCGCCGTAGGGACGCTCACCCACCAACGCTTCGAAGGCCGTCACGCACCAGGCAAACTGGTCACTGCGAGCGTCCACGACCTGCCCCCGAAGCTGCTCCGGAGCCATGTACGCCGGCGTCCCCGCCATCTTCGTCGTCTGACGCCCCGACGAGAGGTTCGTCCAGCCGCCGGACTCTGCCGCCGCGAACGAGCGGGCCAGCCCAAAGTCCGTCACGAACACATGCCCGTCTGCGGAGACCAGCACGTTCTCCGGCTTGAAGTCGCGATGTACCAGTCCCGCCGCGTGAGCTGCAGCGAGCCCTTTGCCCGCATCACGCAGGACAGCCATCACCTCGTCCGTGCTACGCCGCTCGGCATCCAACCATGAGCGCAGCGTGTAGCCCTCGACCAGGGCCATCGCGATGAACACCTGGTCCGCAACCGTGCCCGCCTCGTATACGGTGAGCACATTGGGATGCGAGAGCTTCGCCATCGCGCGCGCCTCATCCACCAACCGGGCCGCTCCATCGGCCGCGATCGCTGCGTCGGCCCGGAGAACCTTGAGTGCGAGGCGGCGCTGCAACTGGGGGTCGTACGCCTCGTAGACGATGCCCATGCCCCCGGACCCCAGCCGCTCCTGAACCTCGAAGCGCCCGACCATCGTGGGCTTGGGCGTTCCCCCGAACACACCCGCCCAGATCTTGGAGCGAGCCCGACGGACCTCCAGCTGATCCACCGCGAGCCGCACCTCTCGCATGCCACCCAGAGGCTCTGTGCTCACAGGCGCCACGCCTCCTGACGTCTGCTATCTTCCCCGCCTTGTCCGCCGACGACCTGGAGCTGCTGCATCAGTGGCGCGATGGAGATGAGACCGCCGGGCAGACGCTCTTCGAGCGCCATTTCGACTCCGTCTACGGCTTCTTCTGCAACAAGGTCGGCCCCGATGCGGTCGACGATCTTGTCCAGGAAACCTTCCTCGGGATCGTCCGGTCGCGAGATCGATTCCGAGAGGAGGCGACGTTTCGCACCTACCTCTTCGCCATCGCGCATCGGCAGATGATGAAGTACCGGGAACGCTGGTACAAGGCGCGCGAGCGAGGAGCAGACTTCGACCTGGACCGTGTGGAGGCGCTCGACGGCTCGCCTTCTCAGCTGGTGATCAGTCACTCCGAGCAGGCGCTGCTGGTGCGAGCGCTGCGGCATCTCGAGCTCGACCTGCAGATCGTTCTCGAGCTGTTCTACTGGCAAGACCTCCGCAGCCTCGACATCTCGGAGGTCCTCGACCTTCCCCACGGCACGGTCCGCAGCCGGATTCGTCGTGCACGCGAGCAGCTCGCCGAGCGCATCGAGACGCTCACCGACGACCCGGCGCTTTGCGCATCGACCGTGGGGAACATCGAGGACTGGCTGCGGTCGCTGCAAGGTCGCCGGCTGCACAAGTAGGTGGTTCGCGATCAGGCTCGCGTGATCACGCCCCGAGCAAGAAACGACAAAACGGCGCCCCGAAGACCGCGCAGGGACTCAGTTGCCCAGTCCGTGCTCGGCCCGCCAAGCGCTGACCTCATCGTGCGGCCGCGTCCATCCCAAGCCCAATCGGGCATAGGCGGCCAAGGCCGTGGCCGAGAGGGACGCCGCGGAATCCTTCTCCCCCCGCGCCCAGCGGCCCTTCGCGACCGCAAACTGGACCATCGCCGCCGAGTCGTCGTCGAGCTTCAGTTGTTCGAGCAGATCAGCCGCACGCTCCAGCGTGCTCTGTGCCGCCTCATCGTGGCCGCTCTCGAGTTCGCACAGACCCTGACCCACGAGAAGTTGGGCGAGCACAACATCCGGGGCAAGACTGAGGTCGTTGTAGATCCGTAGGGCTTCACGGTACTCGCGCCCCGCCTCGTCGCAGCGCTCGAGCGCGCGCAGCATGTCGGCGACAAAAGCTCCGGCAGCCGCGACTTGTTGATGCTTCGGACCATGGACCTCGATGAAGACGGCTCTGGCTTTCTGATAGCCGGCCAGCGCTCCTTCATCATCCCCACGGGCTTGGTGCATCGCGGCGACGGCCTGCTCGTAGCGAGGCACCCGGGGGTCCTTCGAGCCGCCAAGGTTCCGGACCACCTCGCGTGCCGCCGCGTATCCGGCCTCCGCATCCGCGAAACGCCCGTCGCGAAATGCCACCTGGGCAAGGTTGTCGAGAATCGAGATGCGGTTGACGGGGTCGTCATTCTCGGAGGCGTCGAGGCGCTCCAGAGCCTCTGCAAAGGACGCCCCTGCGTCCTCCATGCGCCCGAGCGCAAGTTGGGCGATGCCCGCGTAGTTGAGCGCGAGTGCACAACTGGTGTGGTTGCGTCCCAGGGCCGTCTCCCATGCGCGCAGCGCCTCCATGTCGTGCTGGATCGCCTCCTCGTAGACGCCCGCGCTCGACAGCGACGCGCCAAGCGACAACGCAAACGCCCCGTACAGCGGGTGCGACGTCCCGAGCCCGCTCGCCGCGACGTCCAGCGCCTTGCGTTGGTCGGCCCATGCAGCCTCGAGGTCCCCTCGCGCGGTCGCCAGACCTGCGCGGTTCGAGTACGCGTTGGCGAGTTCGTCGGGCGGAGGACGGTCGAGTGCTTCGAGGATCGTGATCACCTCTTTGGCCGCCGCCTCTGCACCCTCGAGATCCCCGTTCTGACTGCGAACGACCGCCTCGGCCGCCTTGAAGTACGAGCGGGCCCGCGGGTCGTGGGTTCGTGCTGCCGCGGATTCTCCGGCGGCCATCATCCCCAAAGCCTCCGCGCCTCGCCCTAGCCCAGGTCCGATCACGAACATCAGTGTCCCGGCCGCGCGGGCTTCGATCGATGTGTCCCGGGCCTTCGCAGCCAGCGACGTCGCTTCGCGTGCGTGGGCCTCGGCCTTGTCCAACAGTCCCGTCTGCATCTCCCCACGGGCAAGCGTCTCCAGCACCGCCGCGTGCACGGCATCGGCCCCAAGCGCCCGGGAGCGGACTTCGAGCGACGTCGCAAACGCGACGACTTCGTGGTGTTGGCCCGCCAACAGCATCAGCCGCGCCTTGGCGAGGTCGCGCTCGATAGGAGCCTGCGCCTCACGCTGCGCCTCGGTCGGCCAGATCGCGGCATGAAGCACATCGGTGTCCGAGCAGCGGTCGATGCGACGCAACAACGAGACCGAAGACAACGCCCCATCGACGAGTCCGGCCGCGTCTTCACGGGGGCCCTCGGACAAGATGGAGATGAAGGTATCGGTCGCCTCGCGGGCGTCCTCGAGACAGGCGTTCCGCAGCTCGTAGGTTGCGATGGGTTGTCGGCCCGAGCGTCGGTCCTCACATGCCGCGCCGAATCCGGCGATCCACTCTGCCTCGCGGGCGTCCAGAGCCTCGGCCACCCGCTCGAATGCATCCGGGCCCGCCCCGCCGCGTTCGTCGAAGGTTCGCTTCAGAGCAGCGCGCCGCTGGTCGTTCCAGGTCGAGGCGAAGGCGGCCTGTGCATCCCCGCAGTCAAACGAGGCCACGGTCTCCGGCTCACCTGCGCCGCCCAACACGTACGCCGCCGCCCCCACGCCCACAACCCCCGCGCCGGCCAACACCCACGGCCATTTTTTGCGAGTGGGAGCAGGCTCGAGCGCTCGCAGCAGTGCGTCCATCGTCGGATGACGCAGCTCGGGCTCGCTGCGAAGCCCCCGAAGGATCGCGTCGACGATCGGATCGGGCACATCGTGTTCGGGGACCTCCCGAACAGCGTCCGACTGCATCGAGTGCAGCAGCGCCCCCATGTTGTCGCCCACGTAGGGACGCTCGCCGAACAGCGCCTCGTACAGCGACACGCAGAAGGCAAACTGGTCCGAACGCGCGTCGATGGTTCCAGCACCATACTGCTCTGGCGGCATGTAGGCCGGCGTCCCCACGATGGCCCCCGTACGCGTGAGTCGAGCCCCCTGCTCCAGCGAGACCTCCTCGTCAAGCGTCGCCACGTCCGGACCTTCCCCCACAACCCCGACGATGCCGAAGTCCGTCACGCGGACTCGACCACCACTGCCGATCAGCACGTTGTCCGGCTTGAAGTCCCGGTGCACGAGGCCCGCGTTGTGGGCTGCGACGAGGCCCCTGCCCGCCTGCCGATAGACCTCGAGCACCTCTGGCCACGCGCGCGGCTGGGCCGCGACCCACTCCCGCAACGTCCCTCCGTCGACATACTCCATCACCACGTAGACCTGCTCGTCGTGGGTCCCGACCTCATGAACCGCGATCACGTTGGGGTGCTGGATCTTTGCGACGGACTGCGCTTCGCGAAGCAGGCGGACTCGGCCGTGTGTGCCCGCGCCGCGCACTCGTACGAGCTTGATGGCGACGGGGCGCCCGAGGTCCGGGTCATGAGCCAGAAGCACAACGCCCATCGCACCCGCACCGAGCCGACGCTCAACCACAAAGCGACCGATACTCTCCCCAGCGTGTGGCTCCGTAGGCCCTCCGAGGCTCGGCATCCCGCCTGGCGAGGTGTGCTCAACCGCCCCTGGCATCGTGCTCGACTCGGAGCCCTGGCCCATCAAGGTCGCGGCTTCTGCGTCGAGCGAACCCGGCAGGGTCTCTTGGGCCCCGAGGCGGGGCGTGTCGGGACCTCCAGACATCTCAGGCGGAGTGTACCCCGCCTACGCGCGCACGTTCTTGGTGGGCTTGCGCGAGGTGGCCCACTGCATCGTCTCGAGGCCGACCTACCAGCGTTCGGAGTCGCGTACCGCCCGTCCATGCGGTGCGAGCTGGGCGATCCGTTCGCGGGCGCGCTCGGGCAGTGTGAACGAGAAGTGCCGCGACGACTCTGAGCCAAAACAGACGCAGTGTTTTTCCACCGAGGCGAGCACGAAGCCGGTCTCGAGATCGATGCGGGCATCGGTGAGGACCAGGGGCATGTTGCAGACATCGAGGGGTCCGACGCTCTCACGGTGAAGCACCTCGATTCCCTTGCGCGAAGGACGAAGGGCTCGCCGCGCAACATGAACTCGAGAGGCGTTGCGCGCTGTCGTCACCCAGCACCCGAACCCCGAGGTCCGCGGCGTCGACCATCGGTCGCCATGTCGTGTCTGGGATCTCCGCGTTGACCCGCGCAATGCCCTCCTCGAGCAGCGTTCTCATGTCTTCACCAGGTCGCCTCCAACACGACAAACCGCTCGTACTCCACCGCCCCCACCTGAGCACCCGCGCGGCGCAACGCACCCGCAACCATGTCGGGACGGTTGACCACCGCGAACGTCTTCGAGCCTTTAGCCTGCCACGACGCGAGCGGACCGAGCAGGTCATCGAGGGCGCGAGCGTTTGCGTGAGTCGGAGGATTGGTCAGCGTGACGTCGGTGGTCCCGACGAACGGGCGGACGGCTGCGACCGTGCTGGGCAACCCGTCGTGCTCCATCGGAAACACCCGACCGTGAAAGCCAGCGGTCTGCACGTTCTCGCGAAGCATCGCGGCCGAGACAGAATTGCTCTCGACCGCAACCACCTGGGCCTGTGGCCAGCGAGTCGCAGCCCACAGCGCGATCGGTCCAACCCCGGCGCCCAGGTCCACGACCCGGGCAGGATCCAAGTCCAGCCCAGCCACGTGATCGATCAGGCACTGCGTTCCGATGTCGAGGCCCTTGCGAGAGAACGCCCCCGGAGCGGAGGTCAGAACCAGATCGCCCAGCCGCGAATCCCTGATCTCGTAGCGACGGTCGAGCACCTCGTGCCGAGCCACCGGCTGCACGCGCTCACTACACAGAAGTCGATACCCCTTGGTCCGCTCCAGCACCCGAACGTTGCCGAAGACCTCGCCCATGAAGTCGGCGATCGAGTCGGCGCCCTTCTGCTTCTTCACCGCGCACAGCAACCGGCCCCCCTCACCGAGGACCTGGCCTGCGACCGCGATACACTGCTGCGTGAAGTCCTTACCCAGGTGCGCACGTGGCCAAAGCACCGCGACCTCGAACGAGGGATCAAGCGATGGCCAACGTGCGAACGGAACTGCGCTGCTTCCGGCGTGCCGAGCCTCGCGGGCATCGAGGATCAGCCGCGGACCAGCTTGGTCAATGCCGGGGAGCTCGCCCGAACACACGAGCAGCAACCGGTCTCGGTCCACACCTTCAACCGCTTCAGCCAGGAGCGCGACTCCCGGATCGTCGGCATTGAGGCCATCGACTCCGCCGGGGCGGGGGGCACTGCGCTTCGCCATCGCGGCGCATGCTACTTGCCAACCGTGGTCTGGGCCGATGTTGTGGGGGACGACGGTCTCGGCCCCAGTCCAAGCCACCACAAACAGCTGATATCAGGTTGTTTTCTCACCACCGCCGGTTCGGGTCGCGCGGCGGTGAACGCGGTGTGGCCCCGCGTGCTGCCACGTTGGAGCACACCGACGAGGACGGCATCTGGTGGGGCCGGATCAGCGCATCCGCGCGGGCCGCAGCGCGCCGTTCGAGGTCTTCGAGAAAGTCGACAACGCGGTCAACTCCCTCCGCGCCCGCGCCTTTGTCGCTCAGCCCCCGGCCCATGAGGCGGGCGTTGGGGTCGAGGGTCGTCGTGAATCCGCCAATCGCTCGCGCGAGGTCGCGGTAACATGCGTGCCGTCGTGTGGAAGCAGACTCCAAGCGGGCTGACATGGGTGCTCCTACTCGCGTCGGCGTGCGCCCGGCCCAACCCCGCGTTCGAGGATTCGGCCGGCGCATCAACGACGGCATCCTCGGGGACCAGCGCTGGGACGACGTCTGTCGGGACCACGTCGGTCGGTGAGGGCTCGGCGTCCAGCGCCACGGCAGCGAGCAGCACCAGCGGGTCCGACACCTCGGGCGAAGGAGACAGTGAGAGCGAGGGCGGGTCGACGACCGGCGAACTCACTGAATGCACGCTCCCAACAGAGAATGAATGCAACCTCTACGGCGACGCGCCGCTGTGCCCGAACAAAGAGGAGTCCTGTGTCCCGTGGGGGCCCGATGTCGATGGCCCCGTGGTGACCACGTATTGCTTTCCGTACGGCACCGGCGCGCTCGGAGAGGACTGCACGGCTGGGTGTGTGGGAGATCCGGGAAAGATGTGTGATGAGGGCTTGGTCTGCGACATCCGCGAGGGGGAGCTCTCTGGAAGCTGCCGCATACCTTGCAGCGGCACCCACGAGGGGCCGAACTGCGATCAGGGTCTCTGCTATCAGTTCGAGCCCGACGGTTGGCAATATGGGATCTGCCGCGGCGATTGCAATCCGACCGGGCCGCAGCCATGCGAAGGCACCGCTTTGTGTGCGATCAGCACTGCGGCTCGGGCACCGCAGTGCACGAACGAGCGAGACCCGGGCGAGTTGGGCGACGACTGCGAGGCCCGTGCGTGTAACGAGGGCCTGATCTGTGTCGAGACGGGACCAAACAATGCCTGTAAGTCCGAGCGATGCTGCGCAGATTTGTGCGACCCACCCGACGGCGTCTGCCCCCGCGGGGACACATGCATCCAGGTGCCCGATGTCTTCGGACTCGTGGACGTCGGCTACTGTCCCCAGTGAGCGATCTCGGCTCGGCGGCACGAGTCATACCGGGCTCACCACACGCCAATGCCCTCGGTCCATACCCGACAACCGTTTGACCCGGAGCGTCGGCATTGAGTCCACCGACTCCGCCCAGCCGGGGGACACTGCGCTTCGCCACCGCGGAGCATGCGACTTGCCAAACTGCCGCGGGCGACCCATGTTGCGGGAGACGTTCGCCACGGGCTGAGCCTAAGCAACCGCAAACATCTGATATCAGGGTGTTTTATCGGAGGCCATGGTTTGGGTGGTGAGGCGGTGGACCCTGTGCGTCCCCGCGTGCTACGAACGTCTTGTCTTCGGGTCCACGAAGCCTCGCAGTGAGGTTCTTGGATGCGGAGGCGGCTCTGACACGTGACGCCTGCTCGTCACGTGACCGCAGGGTCGGCCATGAAGCGGCGCGATGACGTGCCCTCCGGTCGCCCTCCACCAACAGCAGGTTCACACGTGAACAAGATCGAAACGTTTCTCCCCCTCGTGGAGACCGATGCCCTGATCCGGCTCGCCAGTCCCAAGGCGCTCAAGGCCGGGCAAGAGCTGTTCAAGAAGGGTGCTGCCAGCGGGCTGGTGCTCGAAGGCGACAAGGTCTCTGGCAAGGTCATGGGCAGCCACCCCAAGCCGCACATGCCAGCGGTCTGCCTCGGCAAGAAGAACCAACTCGAGGCCGAGTGCACGTGTCCCACGTACACCGACGGCTGGGAGAAGTTCTGTCACCACGCCGTCGCGCTCGCGATGGAACTCGCCAAGCAGTACAAGGCCGGCGGTGAGATCTCGACCACCCACAACCCGTGGGTGAGCGGCATGGCGGGCAGCCAAACCTCGCGCCAGCGTCGGTACCAGATTCAACCGCAAGCCGGCGGCACCTGGCTGGTCACCGCGTTCCAATCCGGGCGCTCCATGAAGGCCAAAGCGTCGCAGCAACGCGACGGGGCCCACCCCGCGGACAAGCTGATCGAGCACTACCTCGAGCAAGAGGTCGACCGCGCCGACGACGGGGCCCATGAGCTCGAAGACCCCGCTCTGAGTGGGCTGCTGTACTTCGCTCGCGACGCGCAGATCAGCCTCAAGGGTGTGGGCAAGCTGAACTTCGTCGACGAACCGGTCGTCTTGCGGGTTCAGGCAGAGGCGCGCCGCGACGCCAACGTCGACCTGCACGCATTCCTCGAGCACGAGGCCTCAGGCCGAACGTTTGAAGTCGAAGAAGGCCGGGTGATCGGTGGCGCGCCGACGTGGTTCATCCACACCGACTCCTGCGAGATCTTCCAGGTCAAGGACACACCGCCGTGGGTCCTCTCCTCCATCCGTGCCCAGTCGCGCATCGTGATGGACTCCAAGGTCGACGCCGACCAGATGGACAGCCTCAGCACCCAGCTGGAGTCCGTCGGCGTCCCGCGTGCTGACCTGTTCGCGCTCGCCAGTGATGCGCGTTCGATCGAGCAGCTCGTCGCCACCATCGAAGGCGACTCCAGCCGCGTTCGCGTGCAGCTGACAGCACGCTACGGCAACGTCACCCTCTCCGTCGGTGGCACCGATCCCGAGTCCGCTCGCTACACGATGAACGCGGGCGACGAGTCGATCTCCTTCTACAGAGATCTCGACGCCGAGGCCCAAGCACGCCGAGTCCTCAAGGAGCATGGCCTGAAGTGGCAGCCCAAAGACGAGGCTTTCGTGGCTCGCGACGACGCGGCGATCGAGTTCCTGATTGCGGGACTGCCCATGCTCCCCGAGCACTGGGAGAAACGCATTCCGAAGCTTCCCAAGATCCGCTCCAAGAGCCCGAGCCCTCGCGTCTCGGTGTCCTCCGGAGACGGCAGCGTGCTGGACGTCGAGGCGATCGTCGACGTCGAGGGCGAGGCCGACCTCATCTCGTTCCGCGACCTGTTGCGCTGGCTTCACGAGGGCAGGCGTTGGATCACCCTCGCGGACGGCAGCGTCGTCAAACTCGATGCCAAGATCCTCGCGCCGTTGGCCGATGCAGCTGGCGACATCCAGTTCGACAAACACGGCAAGGCCGAGGTCTCCACGCTCGAGCTTGGCAACCTCTCGCGGTTGCTCTCCGAGGCTCCGACCACGAAGGTCGAGACCGAGGTCAAGAAGCTGCTCAAGAGCATGACCGGCGAGCGGGCATCTCGGGCCCCCCGCAAAGCCAAAGCGCTCAATGCCAAGCTTCGCGACTACCAGAAGTCCGGATTCGCCTGGCTGTGGCAGCTTCACCAAAACCGCATGACCGGCATCCTCGCCGACGACATGGGTCTTGGAAAAACGGTCCAGGCCATCGCCTTGCTCACCAAGGCCAAGGAAGAGGAAGGCCCAGCGCCGTCCCTGATCGTCTGTCCCACCTCCGTGCTCTCGGTGTGGAAGCAGGAAGTCAACAAGTGGGCGCCCAGCCTCTCGGTGCTCGTCTGGCATGGACCCGAGCGCGCCGAGAACCGTCGCCTGCTCAAGAAGACCGACATCATCGTGACGTCGTATTCGATCATGCGGCGCGACGTCGAAGAGCTGAAGAAGATCCGCTTCCGCTACGTGGCGCTCGACGAGGCCCAGTACATCAAGAACTGGACCACCAGCACTGCCAAGAGTGCCAAGCAGCTCAAAGCCGACCACAAGCTGGCTCTGTCCGGCACCCCGGTCGAGAACCACCTCTTCGATCTTTGGGCCGTGTTCGACTTCTTGGCCCCCGGCTTCCTCGGCAAGCTCACCGAGTTCCAGAAGAACTACGTCAAGCCGATCGAGGACGGCGACATGAAGCGGCTCGAGGATCTTCAGGTCCGGATTCGGCCGTTCATCATGCGGCGCAAGAAGGAAGACGTCGCCAGCGAGCTGCCCAAGAAGACCGAGCAGACGATCTACTGTCACTTCGGCAAGACGCAGCTGGGTCTGTACAACCGCATCCTCAAGGCGGCCAAGTCCGAGATCACCGGACGCATCGACGACGCCGGCATCGACAAGTCGCAGATGACCGTCCTCGCCGCGCTTACCCGTCTGCGTCAGGTCTGCTGCGATCCGCATCTGCTCGGCTTGCCCGAAGGCACGCCGATTCCGGCGTCCGCCAAGCTCGAGGCGTTCAAGGAGCTGATCAACGATGCGGTTGGTTCCGGGCGGAAGTGTCTGGTGTTCTCCCAGTTCGTCGAGATGCAGAAGCTGCTCGGGCAGGCTCTGGATGAGCTCGAGATTCCGTACTTGTGGCTGCACGGCGGGACCAAGAACCGTGAGGAGCTGGTGTCGCAGTTCCAGACGAAGTCCGGTCCTCCGGTGTTCCTCATTAGCCTCAAGGCTGGCGGTAGCGGTCTCACGCTGACCGAAGCGGATACGGTGATTCACTACGACCCGTGGTGGAACCCAGCTGTTGAGGATCAGGCGACGGACCGGGCGCACCGGATCGGGCAGGAGAAGCCGGTCAACGTCTATCGGCTGGTCATCGAGGACACCGTCGAGCAGAAGATGGTCGAGCTTGGGAAGCGGAAGCGCGAGGTTGCAGAGGGTGCGCTTGGGCGCGATGTGACCGCGGGGAAGAAGCTGACGATGGACGATATTGAGAACCTGCTGCTCACGCCGTCCGCGAATCCCTGGGACAACGCGTAGCGGAGGCCGTCCGCCCAAGACAGAGCGAGGACCGCTCTCCCCTTCACCGGGCGGCTATGGCTTGGCCCAAATGGGAGACGTCCACGCTCGTTCTTGAATCGAGGGTTGGAGCTCGCAGCACCCTTCGAACTCGCTCCCCTCCGGCTGCGGGCAGGTCACGCCGTTGTCGTTGCAGTGGTAGGTGCTCCAACGGCACGTCGGGTTCTCCAGCACCCTCACGTAGTAGAACGCCTGCTCGTCCGGCTCGAAGTTCGGATCGGTCCACACGGTGCATAGCTCAGCCGCGCCTTGGGTAAGGTCGGGAGTGCACGTGCTCTCGTCGAGGAGGTCGCTGGGAGGTTCGGGGCATCGGCCGTCGACGGGGTCGCCGTACGCACAGGCGACGTCGTAGACCCGCTCCCTCATCTCTCCCCCGGCCGTGTACCAGCCCTTGACGATCTGAACGCGTTCCAAGTACGCCGCGGTCGTCAGTTTGTCGGGGCACGGCATGCCTGGGGCGCAGATATCTGGGTCGGCGGCTGCGAAGACACCGAAGCTGGGCGCCCCCTCGAGACCGACGAGTTCTCCCCCCATCGGAACCCCGGCAGCGTAGCCGTCGGCGGCGAACGTCGGCGAGTCACACATGTTCGCATCCATGTCAGCACCCCCAAAGAACCGAACGACCGGGCGGGTCCCGCTCGTCGCGTAGGTCTCGCGGTTACGCAGCGCGTCGAAGATCGACGCTCGCGTGTTTTCCTGTGCCCAAACCACGCTCAATGCTCCGGGCCCGAACATCATCGGATCACCCGCGTTGACGGTTTCGTCGTTCCCCAGGACCTGATCCCACCGGCTCTCCACGGCTCCGGTGTGCCCGTAGTACTGGTCCTCTTCTACGATGCTCGTGGCGTTGTGGTTGTCCGTGCCGCCGACGATGCCGAGCTTGTAGGGGTTGGTCCCCCCATTCTGCGCGGCAACCGAGAGGCCCAGCTTGAGGATGTCCCGGACGTAGTTGTAGGGTGAGGCGCACTCTGCTGGGTTGCCCGGCGTGATGCACGAGGGAATGCAGCCCTCGGGGTCGCTCGGCTGCCCCGTGCAAACGGGGGTCTCGTAGTAGGACTCGAAGTTGCAGAACTCGTCGGTCCCGGTGAAGTCCGAGATGCACTCCGAGTTCCCTTTGGCCTGGGCGATTTCGATGAGGGGCTCGATGTCGGCCCGTGCCTGGGCATCCGCCGCGCTCGTGACGAGCGTCGTGTCCGCATACATCTCGCCAGCACTGGCGTTCGAGTTGTGGGCGATCGTCAGCACGTCGCAGTCGATCGCGTCGTTGTTGAGGCAGTCGGCGCGGAGCTGGTCGTGTAGGAGTTCCGCGGTCCAGGCCTCGACGTAGCTGACGGGCGCATCGGGGACCTCGCTTCCCCTGAAGATGACGTTGCGGTGGAGCATCGAGGCGTTGGGGTAGGCGCTGTACTCGTAGCCGATGAACGCCGTGAACTCGCAGCTCTCGTTGGCCGCTTCGGTCGCGGCGATCGATGCTTGCCAAGTGTCGCTGAGCGCAGCCGCGCAGTCAGCGTTGTCACACATTTCGAAGTGCTCCGGCATCGCGCTCGTCAGCACGTTCACGTAGAGGCCGGCTGCGACGATGCCCGCGTCCGCGGCGTTGGGGTCTTCGCTGTCTGCCGAGAGCCGCGTGCTCTGGCAGATCCCTTGGTTGTAGCCCGCACCCAGGGGCATCGAATACTGTGGGTCGGTGCACACGCCGAGTTCTCCGAAGAACTCGGCGTGATCGGTGACCGCGGCGAAGTCGAGCGTGCGCCGCAGGCGTTGGGTGCCCGGAAGCTCGGTCCGGATGCTCTGGCAGTTCTCGTCGAAGGGGGCCAAGTCGAGTTCGGAACCATTCTTGGCAAAGTCCAGAGCCTCCGCCGGTCCGTAGCAGTCGTTGCCGATGATGAAGCTGTCGAACGAGTTGCTGGTGTGCAGATGGAGCTCGCCAAAGTAGGCATGCCTCTGTGGCGAGAAGTCTCCGCACTCACCTTGGATGGGAGGGTCACCCGTGCTGCTGCCACCTGTCGTATCGGTGGTGGGGTTGGTCCCCGCGGTGGTGTCGGCACTCGTGCCCGACGTGCCATTCGACGTGCTGCTTGTCCCCACCGTGGCCGTTGAGCTGGCCTCGGTCGTGCTGCTCGTTGCGTCGCCGCCGTTTCCGCCGCCATCATCGCCACATCCGGAGACCAAGGCGGGAAGAACAGCAATGCTGATGTAGAGCGAGGTTTTCATGTGGTTGCGTCTTTCAGAGTTGGGCCCAGAGGTCCGAGGTCCGATCGATGATCCAGAACATCGCGAGGCCCCCGATCGGAAGGTAGAGGGAGGCCTGAACGGCGGCGTGGCGGGAGGGGGCGACTCTCTTCAGGAGTGCCAACACACCCACGACCAATGCGACGAAGAACAGCTGGCCGAGCTCGATCCCCACGTTGAAGATGAGCAGCGTGACCGGAATCTCATCGGGGGGAAGGCCCACCTCGGCAAGAGCGCCCGCGAAGCCAGCTCCGTGAACCAGTCCGAAGCCTGCGGCCACGAACCACGGGTGCGTCTCGGTGAGGGACGTCTCCAGTGGGCCACTCTGCATTCGGTGTTCACGCTGCCGCCTCTGTGCGAGCTCGACCGCCAACAGCAGAATCGACAACGCGATCAGCGACTCGACCGGTCTCGATGGGAGGATCAGATAGCCCAGAGCGACGAGACACAGGGTCACGCTGTGGCCGAGGGTGAACGCCGTGATCGTGGTGAGCAGGCGCCTCCGGCCTCTCACCAAGAGGGTGAGACCGAGAACGAAGAGCAGATGGTCGAGGCCGAGCAGGATGTGTTCGACGCCGAGCGCCAGGTAGCCGGAGCTGGCGAGATTCGCCTCGTCTTCGCCGCCGACGACGAGCGTGGAGTCCCCCGCGCGAAGCGCCCGACGGACGGTGGTTCCATCGTCGAGCGTGACCAGGGTGACGACCTCTAGCCGCTCCAGCGCCGGACCCTCGACGCCGAGTTCGTACCCTGCCAAGCCGTCCATCCCGCAGTCGATCTGCCAGCGCTCTACCAAGCTCTCGGGGTCCAGAGTTCGCGCCGTGTTCCCGACCGTGTGGCAGTGGCCCGGCACGATGACCGAGAGGTCCGGCGCCTGCTGACCACGCGTGGGTCTCTTCCAGACCACGCTGAGGCGGCCCGGCTCGACCTCCGTGAGTTCGAGCAATGCGGGGTTGAACGCGTGGGCTCGCGCCTGCGGTGCGGTGCCGCTGACGATCAAGAAGACGAACGCTGCTGACAGGAACCGGACGACACGAGTCATCTCGACGGCTCCTCGATCTCTACCGTGTACCGAGCCCTCATCTTCGCGTACGCGCTGCCGCGTTGAGAGGCTCCCTGCGCCCTCCTCCAGTCCCGTGTTGCAGCATCGCGGACTTCAGCCAACGGCCGCTGTCCTTCGCGTGCGAGCTTGCGGATCAGGACGACGTGAGAGCCGAAGGCCGAAGAGATCGGATCGCTCCAGGTGCCTTCGGGTTGTGCGAGAAGTGCGTCGCTGAACCCGCGGCCAAACATGCGACGCACCGAGTCTTCGCTGGCCGAGCGGATGGTGCCGCCGTGCGTGAAGGGGTCGCCGCCCCGGACGGGCTTGGAACCTTCGAGCCGCGAGAGGAAGTCGAGGGCGTCCGCCCTGTGCTCGGCACGGCGAGCGGCGCTGAAGAAGACGTGCTCGAAGGTGACACGGTGCGGACGCATGTACCGTCGGGGCGTCTTGGCGACGAACGCTCGAAGTTCCTCGTCTGTGGGCTGGGCGGAAGCGTATCCATCTTCGGCCAGGAAACGCATCTTCTGGACGAGGCGGCGACGGATGATCGAATCGCCCCGGTCCAATCCGAGTGCCTTGGCTTCGCGGTAGTAGATCTCCTCCCGGACGAGCGTCTCCGCGATGGCCTCGCGCTCTTGTACGGACACCGGCCGCTTGCTGCGGTTCTCCTGCTCCTTGGCTGCGGTCTCGATCTGAGCCGCGGTGATGATCACCGGGCGAAATGCCTCCGGTGAGGGATCCGGCTGCACCTGGCCAACGGCACTCTGCGCACCAAACAGTAGAGCACCGACGACGAGAAACTGGACCAGCGGTTCCCGAGCGAGGGAGGAGACGTGCCGCTTCATCATCGCAACAACGACGATGCTCGGCGACGCTGCTCGACACCATGACAAGCCATGACAAGCCATGACAAGCCATGACACCGCCCCGCTCGGTTGGTGTGCATGACTCGGCACGCGCCCGTCGGGCAATATCGCGCTGATCGAACTGTGGAGGGTGTGATGTGTTGGTTCCGGCGACCGCGGCGGCTACAGGAACGGCAGTCGGTTGGGTGACGGTGCAGAAGGAGTGATCCCGCGCCCGAGACCAGTCTAGACTGGGCCCATGAGGGTTCGATGTGGGAGCTCAAGACTGAGTGCGGCGGTGACGGTTGCCCTACTCGCCGGTGGCGGGTGCTACGACGGTGCCAATGCGACCGCCGAGGGTAGCGGCACGGACACCGACGGCAGCGGCGGTTTGGAGGGGGGTAGCGACAGCAGCGGTGGCGTCCCCGACACGCCGGACGAGGCGCTAGACATCCCACAGACATCCGCGATCCCAAGACTGTCTCGACGTGAAATCGACGCGACGGTGGCAGAGGTGTTCGGCATCGAAGGTGCGGCCGAGCGCTTCCTGCCCGAAGACCCGCGCACTGTCATCGACCCCATGACGGGCGCGGAAGTGGAGGCCTTCGACACCCACGCAAGCTCCAAGGATCCCAGCGCGGTGTTCATCGAGGGCATGGAGAGCATGTCCCTGGATGTCGCGCGAGAGTTCGCGGCCGACACCGCCCAGGTCGAGGCGATCGCAGGATGCGCCCCGTCGAGCGATTGGGATGCGGGTTGCCTGCGCAGTCTGATCGCCGAGTTGGGTCTTCAACTGTGGCGGCGGCCGCTGACATCCGAAGAGACGGACACCCTCCTCACTGCTGCGACCGAGTTCGGTGAAGAGGGCGGTCACGAGTTTGCGGTCCGCATGGTGGCGCAGAGCCTGCTGCAGAGCCCTGAGTTCGGCTACCATCATGAGCTGGGCATCGACGTGGGTGATGAACTACGACGACTCGACAACTACGAGTTGGTCAGCCGCCTTGCCTTCACGTTGTGGGGCCAAGGACCGAGCGCACAGATGTTGGAGCTCGCCGCGGGGGCGGAGTTCAACGACGACGCGTTGCTCTCCCTCGCTATGGAAAGCGCCGGCGACCCCCGAGCCGAGGACCAGATGCGAACCTTCCATCAGCTGTGGCTTCGCTACGACGAGCTCCTGGTGAACGACGAAACGCTGGCGGCCGACATGCGCGCCGAGAGCGATGCCCTGCTCGACCGCGTGCTCCTCGATCAGGAGAGTCGGTGGACGTCGCTGCTCACATCTACGGAGACATACGTGACACCTTCCCTGGCGGAGCACTACGGGATGGCTGACGTTCCGGCGCAAGCCGGGTGGGTAGCGTATGGAGACGACGGGCGCTCGGGACTGCTCTCGCACGGCAGTTTCTTGTCGTTGAGTTCGACCCAGGGTTCCCGGACTCTGCCCAGTCGCCGTGGGTCGATGCTTTCGCAACGGATCCTGTGTCAGAACATCCCGCCACCGCCTCCGGACGTCGATGTCGATGACGGCGTCGAGGTCGGAGACGACGAATGCAAAGCCGACGCTTATGCCGTTCATCGTGACGCGAGCAGCTCGTGCAGCGCCTGTCACTCGCAGATCGATCCGCTCGGCATGGGTTTCGAGCGCTACAACGGCTTGGGCCAGTACCGCGAGACGGAACCGGACAAGCCGCAATGCAACATCGATGGCACGGGCGAGGTCGCGGGCCAGCCGTTTTCGGGGCCGCGCGAGTTCGCCGCTGTGCTCGACAGCGAAGGCGTGGCTGCGCGGTGCGGCGTGGAGCAACTCGGGCGCTTTGCCACGCGAAGCGGCAACGACCGGGACGCACTGGTCGATCGACTGATCGAGTCCTTCGAAGCCAGCAATGAAGACTTCCGGGCACTGATGGTGGCCGTGGTGACCGACCCAGCATTCCGATACCGCAAGGAGGCCAACTGATGAAACGTCTGACAGCAACCCGACGAGGTTTCCTGCGCGGAGCTGCCGGAACAGTGATCGGCCTTCCCTTGCTCGAGTTCATGCTCGACAGCCACGGAGAGGCGTTGGCCGACGGTACAGATCTTCCGTGCCGATACTTCCTCAGCCAATCTCCGACAGCGCTCGTCGTCAGTGGCTCCACGACCGAAGCACTCACGCCGACCCAGGCCGGGCCCCGATGGGAGACCACCCCCGTGCTGCAGCCGCTCTAGGACCACGGGGTCAAAGGCGACGTCAGCGTGATCTCAGGCCTGTTCGTGGCCCCGCTAGACGTTCCGGGCGGCTACAACGTCGACTATCACGGACAAGCGACGTTCGCGATCATGACCGGGCTGCGCTCCGGATTCTCGGGCGTCACCTGGCGAGCGCAAGGCTTCTCGCCCGACCAGCTGGTCGCGCAGGCGATCGGCGGGCAAACCGTGCACCCGTACCTCTACTACCAACTCGACTCGCAACCCGAGGGGCACAAGCTCTGCTACGAAGAGACGGAAGGCTTCGACGACGAGCCCGACATCGTCTACCGCTCAATCACGCCACAGGTATCTCCGGCGTTGGCGTACATGAGCCTGTTCACCAACTTCCAGCCGCCCGAGGCCGAGCCCGATCCCACCGCGGAACTCGAGCGTCGGCTGCGGGTCAGCAGCCTCTCGTACGCGGGCGACCAGATCTCCGCGCTGCAGAATCGTCTCGGTTCGACCGACCGCCAGACCATGCAAGAGCACCTGCAACGGGTTCGCGACCTAGAGATGCGCTTGCTGGCCAACTCCGTTCCGACCGGCGAGGGCTGCGACGACCCGATGCTGCCTGCAGAGGATCCACCGGACTTAGCGCAGGACCTTCCCGACCAGGACACGCGGGCGGACTTGTTCGTCGACCTGATCCAGATGGCCTTCGCGTGCGATCTGAGCCGCGTGATCACTCTCGGCGGCGCGTCCGCGCTGACCGGCACCGGTATGCGCCACGACCGTTGGAATCACGTGGGCGGCTTGCACGGCGAGGTTCAGCATGCTTCGCCGCAAGCAGAGCTGGACGCCGCGAACACATGGTTCGTCGACGTGTACGCGCGCATCTTGGCCAGCTTCGCCGCCATCCCCGAAGGCCAGGGGACGATGCTCGACAACGTCGCCGCCACCTACGTGATGGAGGGCGGCAAGGGGCTGGAACCCGACCCGCAACGCTCCGGTGATGGCGGCGGCGACCCCAACCACTCGGTCGACAACTTCGTCATGATGCTGGGCGGTCGCTCGGGTGGGTTGGCTCCCGGCCGACACCACGACATGAGCGGGCAAGACCTCCACCCTTCGGTCGTGGTGAACACCGCGATGCAGGCCGTGGGCGTCGACGCGAGGATGGGTGAGATCGAAGGAACACTTGAGGCGTTGTTCGAAGACGCCTGATCAAAGGCTGGGCTGGAAAGGCTGGAAACCAGTCTGGAAGGCGTGTTCCGTGCAACGGTGGGAAACCAGTCTGCTGGAAACCAGTCTGGAAGGCGTGTTCCGTGCAACGGCAGGCGCCCACGGTCGACTGCTGTTGAGCAATGTCGAACCCTCGGAATCTCTATCCTGACACCAGGCTGTACATCACGGTTCGCACCGTGCACCGCAGCTACCGCCTCGTCCCCAAGAAACGCGTCAACGAGGTCATCCGGTATGCCTTCGCGGTCGTGTCCTCGAGGTACAGGAAGGCGTGGGGCATGGAGTTCTACGAGTTCGAGTTCCTCTCGACGCACTACCACATGGCCGTCTTCGACCGGTTCGGGAAGGTCACCGACTTCCTCAAGGATTTCAATGCAGTTGTCGCCCGTGAGCTGAACGCGATTCGCGGCACGAGTGGCAAGTTCTTCGACGGGGACCCCGGCATCCAGACCGTCCTGGGCGACGAGAAGGTCCTCGAGCACTGCATCTACACGCTGGCCAACGCCGTCGCTGCGGGAATCGTGCACAAGACCGCCCATTGGAAGGGGTTCAACTCGCTGCGGATGCCGTACGGTAAGGAGTACGTCGTCGCCAAGCCGCGCATCGGTATCTGGTCGAAGAAGAAACAGCACAAGCATCGCCGGAGTTCTCAGCGTTCCGGCCGGGCCACGTACGCCGATCGCTCGAAGCTGCCAGAGACCGCCGTTCTGATGCTCGACCGGCCCCGGATCATGCCCAAGCTCTCCAACGAGGAGCTTCGCGCGAAGATTCGTAAAGGCCTGGAGAGGCGTGAGACCAAGATTCGCGCCGAGCGGAAAGGGAAGCCGGTCATTGG
>Ga0316204_10005008_pt1 | contig 22696 bp, 25 predicted proteins | sample 6monrhotite_MG_2_FD_205661 | JGI IMG/M metagenome (GOLD analysis project Ga0316204, IMG submission 205661) | Microbial mat bacterial communities from mineral coupon in-situ incubated in ocean water Damariscotta River, Maine, United States -... | ecosystem: Environmental > Aquatic > Marine >... | reverse complement strand
TCAGTGCGGGTAACCAATTCCATTGAATACTGCCTAATAAACCTAGCGTAATCGCTCCTGATCCATTCCAAAAAATGCCCACTAAAATAAGGGTATAAGCCACAGCCGATTTATAATCCAAGCCAAACCATCTAACCAACCAAAGGGTGACAAAAAGCCCCGTACCCGATGTTAAAGACCCATTCAAAGCACCAATCAAAAACAAAACACCCCCACCAATCAGAAACCCCGTAAAGGTTCTATTATGTGCTTCACTTACCTGACCAAGCTGTGGTTTAAACCAAGAATACAACCCCAAGCCTAAGGTTAAAAACCCTAACAATCCCTGAGAAAGTCGTTCATCAACCTGAAGAATAATACTGGCACCTAAAACAACACCAGGCAAACCTGCTACTAAAATAAAGGCTGAAAAACGCCAATCAAAGGTCGAGGATTTAAGATGTCTTGCCGTAGCGCCTAAGCCCAAAAAAACACTCGCCACCTTATGAGTAGCCAATGCCGTACCAAATGGTAGGCCTAAGAAAAGCAATGCTGGTAACTGCAATAAACCCGCCCCGCCACCCGCTAAAGCTGAAAACAAGTTCGCGATTAACGAAATGATAAAAAGTACGATTTGATCTAATAATGCCATCTGTCTATTGTATGCGACAGACTATGGATAGGACAGTTTGAATTTAATTCAAGCTATTCGACAAGGTAACTCTAGAAGGGATTGTTCTACCGAACGATATCATGAAACAATTTGAGAAGAGAAACATATAAAAAAGCCACTTTTTTAAAAGTGGCTCTTTCAGGTATCAGACTACATTAAGCGTCTTGTTTATGCAGATGTACATCCATCTGTGGATAAGGAATTGAAATACCCGCTTCATCAAAAGCCAGTTTTACTTTTTCATTCATATCCCAAAGAACAACCCAATAATCACCACTGTTAACCCATGGACGAACCACAAAATTAACACTGCTATCAGCTAACTCAGAAAGCGCTACCACGGGCTGTGGCTCTGGTAAGATGCGTGCATCTTCAGAAACAAGCTTCTCTAAAATAGATTTAGCTAAACGAATATCATCGTCATAACCAATTCCAAACACCATATCAACACGACGAGTATCTCTCGCTGAGAAATTAGTGATGGCACCAGAATAAATGGCACCATTAGGAACGATCACTTCTTTATTGTCACCTGTACGCATTAGAGTGCTGAAAATTTGAATTTTTTCAACCACACCAGTCACACCACCCGCTTCAATAAAATCTCCGCCTTTAAATGGCTTAAAGATTAAGATCATAACCCCTGCCGCAAAGTTCTGCATAGAGCCCTGAAGGGCTAAACCAATCGCTAAACCAGCTGCCGCAATCAATGCCACCAACGATGAGGTATCCACACCTAGTTGATTCAATGCCGCGATAATAACAAACAGTAATAAAACCGCATTCAGAATAGAGCCAATAAAGTCAGTTAGCATCTCATCCATTGATTGGGACTTATTAAGCAACTTCTTCACTAAGCCAACAACAAATTTAACAATCATTCGACCAATAACAAAAATCAAAATAGCCGTTACAATTTTAATCGCCCAAGGTAGAGCATAATCATTCATTAATAATTCTAAATCCATAATACTTCCTAATCATTTATTCTAAAATTTGAGATACAGTGATCGTTAATTTAAAAGTAAGACTACTTACTCGTAATTAAAGTCCCCACACCTTCATCAGTAAACACTTCTAACATAACAGCATGTTCAACACGACCATCAATAATATGCGAAGAGTGCACTCCTGCCTGAACGGCGTCTAAAGCGCATTGTATCTTAGGCAACATACCGCCGTAAATAGTGCCATCTTGAATTAAGGCCGCAACACTTTCAGAATTCAGCCCTGTTAATAAAGTACCCTCTTTATCCAACAGCCCCGCGGTATTGGTTAATAAAACCAGTTTTTCAGCATTCAGAGCTTCGGCAATTTTACCCGCAACCAAGTCGGCATTAATATTATATGAATGGCCGTCTTCACCCACACCAACAGGGGCAATAACAGGTATAAAATCATCTTGAATCAACATATCCAAAACTTTGGTATTGATTTGACTCACCTCTCCCACATGGCCAAGATCAATAATTTCTGGTGCATTCAGCTCAGGTGAGTTACGTTCCATGGCCATTTTGGTGGCACAAATCAAATTACCATCTTTACCGGTTAAACCAACAGCGTTACCGCCATATTGATGAATAAGATTCACGATTTCTTTATTAACCTGTCCACCTAAGACCATTTCGACGATGTCCATGGTCTCAGTATCAGTCACACGCATACCTTGAATAAATTCGGACTGTTTACCGATTTTTTCCAGTAAATTACCAATTTGTGGCCCACCTCCGTGAACAACGACAGGATTCATTCCGACTAACTTCATCAAAACAATATCTCGTGCAAAACCTGCTTTTAAGGCTTCATCAATCATGGCATTTCCGCCATATTTAACCACAATCGTTTTACCTGCAAAGCGCTGTATATAAGGTAGCGCTTCAGCTAAAACAGAGGCGACATTCTGTGCTTGTTTTTTATTTAAATTCATTGTTTTCTGCGCTCTCATAAACTAGTCTCTAAAATTATTAAATTGCAGCGGCAGTTCTAACTCATCCATGCCTCGTAACATCTGCATAACTTCTTGCAAGTCGTCTCGCTTTTTACCTGTCACGCGAATGCTATCGCCTTGATTTGCCGCTTGCACTTTAAACTTTCCATCTTTAATGGCTTTAATAATTTTTTTAGATAAAGGTGCATCCAAACCTTCTTTCATCTCAATCACTTGCTTGGCTGTTTTTAGCTGAACATCGGGGTCTTTTTGCTCCATGCACTTCACATCAATACCACGACGATTCGCCTTTTGAACCAAAATATCAAACATTTGGTTTAACTGAAAATCAGATTCGGTATTCATTGTGACCGTGGTGCCTTTTAATTCAAAATTAGAATTTGTACCTTTAAAATCATAACGAGTGGTGACTTCTTTATTCGCCTGATCGATCGCATTGGTTAATTCGTGTTTATCTAACTCTGAAACAATATCAAATGAAGGCATTTCTTACTCCTAACAGTTCGTTCGGGCCATCTCAAACAACGGTCCTTAAGACTTATTCAAAAAATTTGACCTATTTTACCACCTACCGATCATTTTGTTTAATTGAGCGAGCCGCCTATAATAACTTCTTTCAATTAAATGAAATCAGACCTGCTTTATGATACCTAACCATTTATTTTGCCCTTCACTGTCTCGTTCCGCTGAGCAAATTCAACCGTTTCATGTCATGAAAATTTTAGGAGAGGCGAAAGCCCTAGAGGCTGAAGGGAGAGAGATCATTCACATGGAAATTGGCGAGCCAGACTTCCTTTCATTACCTTGTGTACATGAAGCGGCCATGCAATCTGCTCAACAAGGCCTAACCCATTACACACCTAGCATGGGGTTACCTGAATTAAGAACAAAACTCGCACAGTTTTATCATCACTTCTATCACGCACAAGTTTCACCGGATAACATCCTTATTACTCCAGGCTCTTCCACAGCCTTACAACTGGTCTTAACAGCCATTATTAACCCTGGCGATCAAGTCATGCTGACAGATCCTGCCTATCTTTGTAACCGCCAATTTGTACAGTTGCTACACGGAAAAACCATTCAAATCCCCGTTGATGACAGCAGCTTATATCAGCTCAATCTAACTTTAATAAAGCAACACTGGCAAGAAAACGTTAAGGCCGTCATGGTCGCCAGCCCTGCCAACCCAACAGGGACTCTAATTGAACAAAGCGAATTAAAAGCCATGGCCGATTTTTTGGCGACCCAAAATACCTATTTAATTGTCGATGAAATCTATCAAGGTCTCGTATATGACCGCCCTGCTGAAAGCATTTTGGCACACCCAAACCTCCCTGAAAATGTGATTGTTATTAACTCCTTTTCTAAGTTTTTTAGCATGACCGGATGGCGTTTAGGATGGTGTGTCGCGCCCAACCACTTACTAAAAACTTTAAATCGTTTAGCACAAAACCTCTTTTTAGCCGCCCCAACGCCCTCACAATATGGGGCGCTACGAGTATTAGAAAATGATGCTTTGGCACAATTAGAGCAGCGACGCCAACAATTTGAAGCCCGCCGAAATACGTTATATCAAGCGATGAACCAAGCAGGATTTAAACTTAAAACCTTGCCGCAGGGGGCTTTTTATCTCTATTGGGATGTTTCTGAATTCACCCATAATGCCGAACAATTTTGTTCGGATTTACTGCAAAAAACAGGGGTGGCTATTACGCCTGGTTTAGATTTTGGTGATTTTAAAGCACAGCAACATGTACGTTTAGCTTATACGACAGAAGAACCACAGCTGAAACGTGCAGTAGCTAAAATAGCCGATTTTATAAAAGAGATGAACCGAAATTAAGCTGAGAAAAGAAACTCACCTATCCGATGAGTTTTGATGATTAACGCAGTAGGAAACGACCTGAAGCAGTCTATATTTTTAAACTCCTATGCTTATTGAGAGCCTGTGTGGCCGAAACCACCTTCACCACGTTCTGTAGATAAACCAAAATCTTCAACTTCTTCAAAAACTGGCTGTAACACTGGCACAATAACCATTTGGGCAATACGCTCACCCACTTCAATTGTATAAGCCGTGTCGCTTCGATTCCAACAAGAAACCATCAAGGGCCCTTGATAGTCAGAGTCAATAAGCCCCACTAAATTACCCAACACAATTCCATGTTTATGGCCGAGCCCTGAACGGGGTAATAGCATCGCCGCTAAACCAGGGGCATCCAGATGAATGGCCATACCTGTTGGAATCAATACTGTCTGACCGGGTTCAATGGTCATATCCCCATCAATACAAGCGCGTAAATCTAACCCAGCAGACCCTCTGGTGCCGTAATGAGGCATATCAATTTCATTACCTAATCTAGGGTCTATAATTTTATACTCAACTTTAATCATACTTTCCTTTCTAGACGAATTTACATCATAATTGATTCAATCAATTTTTTAATGTATCCGCATACTTTTCTTTAATCACTAATACATCAGGTAAAACTCTTAAAAAGCTATCCACAACTTTAGGGTCGAAATGCTTACCACTCTCAGATTTAATTAAATCTACCGCATAATCCACAGGCCTTGCTTTTTTATAAGCGCGTGCTGAAGTTAATGCATCAAAAACATCTGCAATCGCGACAATTCGACCACAAAGAGGAATCTTTTCACCTATTAAATTATTCGGATAACCACTACCATCAAATTTTTCGTGATGGGTTAAGGCGATGTCGTGCGCCAATTGTAAAAACTCAGAAGAGTGCCCTTGTAGAATTTCTGCGCCAATTTTGACATGAGATTTCATAATCTCAAACTCCTCAAAGGTCAATTGATCGGGCTTCAACATAATTTTATCTGAAACACCGATTTTACCGACATCATGCATCAACGTAGCAACCCGTAATTGCTCTGCATAAGAGGGGTCTAAACCTAAATCCAGCGCCATTAATTCAGAAAAAAGGCTGACGCGCTTAATTCGATTACCCGTTTCATGATATCGATATTCAGAAGCTTTGCCTAAGCGTGCAAGAACCTCTTGATATACTTCGGTCATTTGCGCAGTGCGCTTTTGCACCAGCTCTTCAAGCGAAGTATTTTGTTCTTGTAACTGCTTCGTTAAGGCGCGATTCTTTAATTGTATTTCCATCCGTTTAATCAACTCAATTGGATCAAACGGTTTAGTAATATAATCAGAAGCGCCAGCTTCCAGTAATTTAACCCTAAACGCCCTGTTTTCTTCTGAGGTCAGCATAATAACCGCAGGCTTGTCGAGTTGTTCAAATTGAATGTCGAGCACTTCTAAAATAGATAAACTCTCTTTTTCAGACATACTTAAGTCTAATAACAACAAGTCAATCAGGTTATCAGAGTCATTTAACGCTTCAATGATCTCTAGAGGATCACTCAAGCCTTGATAATTTTTAAAGCCATTTTCGCTAAGAATCGCATTCATTATCTCGGCATCTAAAGGCTGGTCACTTAATGTCAAAATTCGCATCTCACGAATATCACGTTGTGTAGGCACTGTCATTCCTTATCTACTTTAGAGTTAGCATATTCTTATTTTAAGGTTTGCACTTTCTCGTTTTAAGGCTTTAAGGAGCCTCTGATTAAGTCCTTTAATTTCTGGCAACGCCAAGTTTTAGCCATCAAGGCATGATTTTGAAGTGATATCTAGATACCACAAAAAATCATAACGATGAGGGCTGGAACTTGGCTAAGCCCCGAAGGGTGGGGCTTCAAGCCAGCCTCTTCTGCGTTATGTATCTTGTGAATGGAATAACCATTTCCTGCAATACATGCCTTGAATAGACTCACTTGAAGACCCACAGAATTTTAAAGGACTTAATCAGAGGCTCCTTAACAACCCACTCAATAGTATAGTGGCTAAAACCAAACTTAATAATTCAAAATACAGGTATCCACATACATTTTATTTATACTTTACACCTTTGAATGCTATACCATTGAGAGTAGTAGACTGAGTAAAAACTACTTTAAATCCTGCACTGTGCTCAACAGTTGAAATCCTAATGTTTTTTTGGATACATTTGAAAAATGCACCTGTTGGTTAGCCGTTACTAGGGTCACACTATTATAATCAGATTCGAACCCTTTAGCGCCCTCACCTACCTCATTGGCAATAATAGCATCCAGTTTTTTAGCCAGCAGTTTAGATTGAGCGTGCGTTAAAACATCATTCGTCTCAGCCGCAAACCCTATCACAAAAGGCTTATTTCGTTGACTTGCCACCCAAGCGATAATATCTGGATTTTTAATTAACGACAAAGAGATGGATTCTTGATTTTTCTGCTTCTTCAGTTTTTGAGTGGATTTGTGTTCTATTCTAAAATCAGCTACCGCAGCGGCACTGATAAAAAAGTCCTGTTTCGCATAGTATTGCTTCACCTCAGCAAACATCTGTTCAGCCGTTCTCACATTGATTCGCTCAACATCATTCGGTGTTGGCAAGCTAACGGGGCCCGCAATTAACATCACTTTTGCCCCTAACCTTTCAGCCGCTTCAGCCAGTGAAAAGCCCATTTTTCCTGAACTTCGATTGCCTATAAAACGAACGGGGTCAATATCCTCAAAGGTGGGGCCAGCCGTCACTAAAACGGATTTTCCCGTCCAAAATTCTTTATTTTTGCCGAATGCCAAGTCAATCTGTGCTTGCTGATGCTGAAATTCAACCACCGCATCAAAAATCTCAGATGGTTCAGGCATTCTACCAGCCCCAACCTCTCCACAAGCTTGCTCGCCTTCCGCAGGTTCTAATAATGAAAACCCGCGATTTTTTAACACCTGCACGTTTTCTTGAGTCGCTTGATTGGCCCACATTAAACGATTCATTGCAGGCGCGATTAAAATAGGTTTATCCGTGGCTAAGCAGAGTGTGGTCAGTAAATCATCCGCACGCCCCATTCGCAACTTGGCCAAGGTCTCAGCGGATGCAGGAGCGATCACAATTTGATCAGCCCAACGAGCCAATTCAATATGCCCCATTCCCGCTTCTTGATGAGCATCAAACAAACTATCCCGTACAGGGTTACCCGAAAGGGCTTGGAAAGATAATGGCTGAATAAACTCTTTAGCACCCGAAGTCATCACCACCTGTACTTGATCGCCTGCTTTAACAAACAATCGGGTGAGTTCCAAACTCTTATAAGCCGCAATGCCACCCGTTACCCCTAACAAAATTTTCATATTCAATTCATTTTTGATTGCTAAACTTTGATTATGATACCGAGTTTACGATTCAAATAAATGATTTTATAGCATCTAATCACTCGCAACTAGACTAAAAACCTTTACTTTAACCTTGCAGATATCCTATTGAGAATACTATGAATTTTGTTCAATTTAGCCTAATCACTTTCACAAGTTTATTTTTAATCTCATTTATCGACATCATTTTTGATTGGCAAGAAATGGGTGGGTTAAATGCACACATCATGGTTGAAGTGCTGATGGGAACTATCGCTTTACTGGCCGTAGGTGTGATTCTTTATGGAATATGGAAACAAAAAAATGAGTTAAAAGCATTAAATCTTACGCTGACACAAACCCGTGTTGAACTCAGTGAAACGCGTTTAAAAACTCAAAAGCTCATGGGCGAGTTTTCTAAGATTATTCAAAGTCAGTTTGATGAATGGAAGCTAACCCAAAGTGAAAAAGAAGTTGCTTTATTGTTATTGAAAGGCTTAAGTTTAGAAGAAATTGCTTCGGTAAGAGAAACGAAGGAAAAAACCGTTCGCCAGCAGGCGTCTAATCTCTATAAAAAAGCCAGCATTTCTGGCCGGCATGAATTAGTGGCATTCTTTTTTGAAGACTTACTCATCAAATAATAAGATTGACTTCGTTAGAACCGCTTAGGAGAGTGGCCGTATTCAGTCGATACAGCCTATTTTAAATTTTCAAAATGTGTAAAGCTTTTTAAGCTCACGCATTTATGCAAAAGTTTCAGCAAACAAATTGCCTGACCAATTAAACATATCTCGATAATTGGCCGTACTTGGTTCACTTGCAGCGGGATAACCAGCCCCTTGAACAAGCTGCATACTACCTGTTGAAGCGTTATATTCATAAACCGCGGTTAACCAAGTAGCGGTTGTCGATGAAATGGGACTATAACAAGCCGAGTTTGTTTTAGGTGCAGGATCAGGCGCCAAGCCTTTTAAAGAGCGTAACACAGCATCTGCACAGACTTTTGCTTCAGAGTTCGCAATATGCCCCGCCTTGGGCAAACCTGTTCCTTGCGAATCCCCTATGATATGAATACCCGTTTGAAGTGTAGATTCATAGGTCAAAGGATTAATCGGTGCCCAATTTCCAGAGTTTAAACCTGCATCAAAAATAATTTTGCCCGCTTTCTGATTGGGAATAACATTCAAAGTAGCGGCTGTTAAGGTTTGATCTCCACCACCACTCACACGGTAAGTGACACTTTTCGCACCTGAATCAACACTCTGAATCACTGCGTTGGGCACGTAGGTCACGCCATAATTTGTAAACGCATTTCCAAAAGTCGTCGCTTCTACCGTAATACTTGGATTAGCATCTAAAACAGTGACGGTGCAATTGGTATAACCTTTAGTGTTTTTAAGATAATCGGCCACCACACAGGCACGCTCATATGGCCCTGGAGGACAACGGTACGGTGCCGCGGGTACCGTCATCACAAAATCATCACCATCCACCATCGCATCAATTTGTGCTTTTAACAGCTCTGTTTGCTCCCCCGCCTTCCAAGCGTGAGGTACTTTGATAAAGTCATGACCCGTGACCGCATCAAAATCAATTCCTGGTGCTAGAACCAATCGATCATAAGTGATTGCTGTTCCATCGGATAAAAGCACTTCTTTACTGTTTTTATCAATCGAATCAACCAACTCATTCACAATATTAATGCCATATTTCTGGCTGTGATTCACATAATTAAAACTTAAATTGGCCACCGATTTTTGATGGTTTAACACTAAATTACTCAGAATAGGCGAAACATAAGTTCTGTTTGGTTCTATCAAAGTCACTTGAACCCCTAAACCACCCCAGCGTTTTAGATACTTCGCGACCGTCGCGCCTGCAAAACCTCCTCCCACCACAATGACATGTGGCAAAGATGAGTTTGTAATGGCGCCTGCCATACCTGGAAAAACCGTGGCTATTGCTCCTAAACCCAGACCTTGTAATAGACTTCTACGCGATAATTGTGTTTTCATTTCTCACTCTCCCTAATCATCATTATCTGATTCAGATTCGCTATCGCTGTCCGAGCCACTTTGATTCCCAAACCATAAGGAAAGGGCTTGAATTTCTGCAGCACTATATCCATGCGCTTGTGCGCTCATAATGCCCGCCGTTCTGTTTTTATATTCATCCACCTCTTCAATTAATTCAGAGGCACTTTCACCTGCTAAGCTGTCCCAACTTGTAACAGAAACACCTTTGGTTCCATGACACTGCGCGCACTGAGAGGCCAACAGGCGACCACTACTCACACGGTAATCAGCCACAGGCGTGTAAATCGTTGATGCATGGGTTTCATTATATTCATGATGATCGTCGTCATCCTCATCACGAACGCCGTCATTATCATCATCTGAATCACGATCGTCTTCTAACCCATCGTTGTCATCATCACGGTCATATAAGTCATCAATCCCATCGCCATCATGGTCATAATTATTCAATTCATCGCGGTCAGGTATGCCATCATTGTCGTCATCTTCATCTTCATGGTTATGACGACCATCGTTATCATCATCCTCGTATAAATTTGGAATACCATCGCCATCTTTATCTAACAGATCATAGGATGACTGTCTCACTACCACACCACTAGGAAGCGTCAAACTCACTGTTAAAGGAGAATCCATCACACCATCATTATTCGCATCAATAATATTATTACGATCCAGCTCTAGCGGAATATTGCCCATATTAAAATTGGCATTAAGATTTACCAATCCACTCGTAATTCCGCCAGCATTAATCTGAATGGCCGTAATGACTCGATTATTAATATCGTTCTCATTGGTGGTCATCACCAAACGGCAATCCACGCCCGATGGTAATGAAATACTAAACGGGTGCTCTGATGTACCATTATTAGTAGAAGAAACATGGCGATAAATTCCGTTCGCACAAAAGGCTTCAATTAAAGTACCAGGTACGGTACCCGTTACAATAGAATCCGCAGTGGCCGTGGTTGTTACAGTGCTTGTTGACACGGTATCACTGTCTCCACCTCCGCCACCTCCGCATGAGGCCAATAAAATAGCCATGGAAATTCCTGACAATATAAAAGGCGTTTTATTCAGTTTCATGACTGACTCCTAAAAACAACGATTTACAATCCTAAACAGACTTAATCTAGGTTTTAATTTAACTTGAGTTGATAATAAGTATAAAACGCAATAAAGGTAAGGCGGCATTTGTCCAGAATAGACATATGTCCTAAGAATAAAACGGGAGTTAAGATACGTTTTAACCGAGCCGATTAAGGGTAGGACAAGAGAAAAAACTGTTAAAAACAGCATGGTCTCTTTGCCTAAAAAGCAAAGAGACATAAGGTGGGGTTACTCTACAATCAGTGCGTCCAATTCAACAGAACTCATAGGACGACCTCTTTCATTTAACGCAACTCCTAATGTTTTCGCGGAAACCATTAATCGATCATCCTCTTTATGGTGAATATTCTGAATAAAGGCATATTTAACACGAGACTCTTTCTGCACTTTCACCGTCACATAAAAATCATCCTGAGAGACCAATGGCTTCTTATAATCCAGTTCAACCCGCACAACCATTAAGTTAATGCCTGCTTCCGCCAACTCACTAAAATTAATATCATTTTGTAATAAAAACTCGTGTCGAGCATGCTCTAGGTAGTTTTGGTACACACTGTTATTAACCACTTTCTGTAAATCACATTCATAATCTCGAACACGCATTTCTAGTTTAAACATCAATCAATTTCCTTCAATTTGTTATTTTTAGAGTATATTAAGTCATTGTTAAGTTACATATCTTACAAATTCAATGCAAGGGTTTTGCCATGGCTATTACCAACTGGCATGAAAATGATCGGCCTCGAGAAAAGCTTTTAAAATTTGGTGCTCAACATTTATCCGATGCCGAATTACTGGCGATTTTTTTACGAGTAGGCGTTAAAGGAAAAAGCGCAGTAGAACTAGCCCAAGTACTCTTAGACCATTTTGGAAGCCTGCATGCTCTTCTCAATGCAAATGAAGATGAGTTTTGCCAAATTAATGGCTTAGGTCAAGCGAAGTATGTCCAGTTCAAAGCGTTGCTAGAACTATCAAGCAGACACTTTGAGTCGGGACTTCGTAAAGGGCCTGCCTTTAATGACCCCGAAAAAGTAGCCCGCTACCTGGCACACAGCTTAGCGTTTAAAAACAGAGAGTCCTTTATGCTGTTACTACTGGACCAACAGCATCAATTGATTCATCAAGAAACGCTCTTTACTGGCACGTTAAATCAATCTGAAGTCCATGCCCGAGAAGTCATTAAACTCGCTTTAGAACACAATGCAGCGGCCGTTATTTTTGCCCATAATCACCCTTCAGGTGACCCAAAGCCAAGCCAAACAGACATTGAGCTAACCGAAAAACTATCTAATGCTCTACAGCTCGTTGAAATTAGAACTCTGGATCATATTATTATTGGTGATAATGGGCGCTGGCACTCTTTAAAACAACACCAACAAATGCCATAACAACCAAGCTTGGCCTAAATTTGATACAATTTTCAATTCAATATGAAGCTAGATTTTCTAATTCCTTGCTGGCAGAAAATTGTCACCTAATGTTCTTATCGCTCTTATAACCTTAGCGTCATTCAAGTTAAACCTATCTGTCATAAAAGCCCTATAAAATATCGCCTAGTATTCTCCCTTATTTAACAGGTATTCCAATCATGAAATTCAATAGAATTAATCTAGCCCTTGTAAGCGCTTTGTCTGCAACGGCCATCTTTTTAAGCGGCTGCAATAAAACAGAGCTTAAAGTGGACTTTACACCTGTAGAACTGCCTATGGATGACACTACTAAAAACGACATTCAAGCAACCCAAGAAGCTAAAGTCATCACAGCCACTTCAGGCCTATCTCGTCAGTCCATTGGTTACACAAAATTAATGGCGACAGGTGAAGTCAATAATGGCGAAACCTTTGGCGCTGTTAAAGATTACTTAGGTTCACCCATTCAGTTTGCCGATGCTTCCCATTACATCTGTAACGGTACCAATGATGGCGTAGGTTCAGGATTAGATTATTTTTCTATCTTAGAGAAAGGCGGCAATATTTACATGGTTTCCCAGTTTGAATGTCAAATTGGCGCTATGTACATGAGTCAATTGACTCAAGACAAAAAGACAGGCGCACTTTCAGTCATGCCTGACACTTTAGAGTTTATTGACCAATCATCTGAATTTGGCGGTTTTGTTCACTGCGCAGGTCAGACAACCCCTTGGGATTCTCATTTAGGGTCTGAAGAGTATGAAACCGATGCTCGCATGGTTGAAGAAAATGCCGATCCAACAACTGGATTAACAGGCAACAAATACTACGATGAAACGGCTAAATTTTGGGCTAATGATGCTACAAAACTTAATCCTTACTATTATGGCTGGACACCAGAGGTTCAAGTAAGTGATTCTGGCGAACCAAGCTATATGAAGCATTACTCTATGGGACGTTTTTCACATGAACTCGCTTATGTCATGCCTGATCAAAAAACCGTCTATCTGTCAGATGATGGAACAAACGTGGGCCTATTTATGTTTGTAGCTGATTCGTCTGGGGACCTATCTTCTGGAACCTTATATGCCGCTAAATGGAATCAGTTCTCTAATAAAGGGCTTGGTAAAGCGACCATTAACTGGATTAGTTTAGGGCATGCTGATAATGCAACCATTCGTTCGGTGCTGGATCCTGATTCTAATATTTCGACCAATGACGCACCCAAATTCTCGCAGATTTTCTCAACAGAAACGCCTAATCTAGACGGGTCTTGCCCAACTGAAGACTTTACGTCCACGAACTCAACGGTGGGGAATGAGTGCTTAAAACTAAACGACATCAATGGTGATCTTATCATTGACGATGCTGACAAATCCATTGCTTCACGTTTAGAAACGCGCCGCTATGCAGCCATGATGGGCGCCACAACAGAGTTCCGTAAAGAAGAAGGGATTACGTTCAATGAACGAGATAACAAACTTTATGTCGCTATGTCTGAAATTGCACGCGGCATGGAAGACAACATGAAAAACGGCCAAGAAGAAACCAAATATGAAATTGGAGGCCACAACGACATTAAGTTAGAGTACAACGCGTGCGGTGGTGTCTATGAGATGGATGTCGCTTCTAACACGGACATTGGTTCTGATTTTGTCGCTTACAACATGATTGGAATTGTGGCAGGAACGCCTACCGACTATTCAAAAAATGAAGCGCTTTCAGCTAACGAGTGTGATGTAAACCGCATTGCGAATCCAGATAACGTCACCTTCTTACCTGCATCGGATATTTTGGTGATTGGTGAAGACACCAGTAAACATGAAAATAACATGATCTGGGCTTATAACATCAAAAAAGGATCCATGACTCGTATCTTTACAACTCCGCTAGGGGCCGAAACAACAGCGCCATTCTGGCATAAAGATATTAATGGTCATAGCTACATGACAACCGTGACTCAACACCCTGGCAAAGAGACAGTACAAGCAGGAGAGTCTGAAGCAGGTGTGATTGGCACATTCAACTTTAATTAAGCCATTGTTTTAACAATTAAAAGAGGGGCTTTAACCCCCTCTTTTATTGCATTGAACGCTCCATAAATCAAAGCCATTCAGCCTGAGTCTTTTGATTCATTTATTTTTACAATTAAATAAATCAAAGTACTTGTTCAGTTCTTCCTTAAAAACGACCTTAATCAAAAAGCCATAAAACCATTATGAAAACAGTTTCTAAAGTCACTTTAGCCTCTATGCTCGCCACTTATGTACTCCTAATAGGTTGCAGCAATGCCAATAATCAACAAGAAGTTTCAAACGATTATTCAACGTCACAACCCGTTAAAATTAATTTACTAAGTAGACATATTATTAACAATAACGCGGCATATATTCCGTCGCAGTGTTACACCAAAACAGAAGGTTAGAATAATAAAATCCATAACCCTTGCTTTAGCTGCCATACGCAAGGTATTGAACCCAATTATATAGACGATTCCGCCTTTCAGATAGAGTATGACTTTAGAACTTATAGCCGAACCAATCGCTGGCAAAACCTGTTTAAAGATCGCAGTGAAGAGGTCGCCAAAATCAGCGATAGCGATATTTTAAACTATATTAAAGCCTCCAACTATTTAGACAATAATGGTGAAATCACACTGGCCAACCGCCTTGCCAAAGTACCCAAGAAATGGGATGTCAATAAAGACGGTAAATGGAACGGCTATACGCCTGATTGCTACTTTAACTTTGATCATGAAGGCTTTGATATCGCGCCTAACCAGCAGGACACGGGTTGGCGAGCATTTGCCTACACACCGTTTTTAGGTACCTTTTGGCCTACCAACGGAAGTACGGACGATGTCATTCTTCGTTTACCGAAAACCATGCGCCAAGACATTTCTGGTAGCTATTCACGTCAAGTATATAAACTGAATATGGCGATTGTCGAAGCCCTCATCACTCGTAAAAATGTTGCTATTGATGAAACCGATGAAACGCTGTATCAGGTTGACTTAAATCACAATGGCATTTTGGACAAAAGCAAAACCATTGTTTACAACTGGGCGCCCACAGAAGGCAAAATAATGTCTTACGTTGGGATGGCTAAAACCCTACAGAAACAAAACAAACTGCATTTAGCGGCGGGACTCTATCCAGAAGGGACTGAATTTCTACACTCTGTTCGATACCTTGATCAAAAAGAAAATGGCGACATTCAACTTTCTGCACGCATGAAAGAACTACGTTACGCCAAAAAAACCTCATGGAACACTTATTCTCAACTATACAATGCCGCACTCGGTGAAGAGTTGGATGTCCAAAAATTTCCAGATCGATTAAGAAGAATAGTCGGTAATGCAGAAAAAGGAGTCGTTAATGGACTCGGCTGGACATACCAAGGCTTTATAGAGGATAGACATGGAAATTTACGCCCGCAAAATTTCGAAGAGTCTCTACACTGCATAGGCTGTCATTCTGGATTAGGAGTCACGACTGATAGTAGCTTCGCTTTCTCTCGTAAACTCAATACAGAGCACCATCAATCGGGCTGGTATCATTGGATACAAAAAGGTATTAAAGGTATTGCTGAACCAAAATACCGTGATGGCACATGGCAATACACTGAATATCTACAACACAACCAGTCTGCGAACGAGTTCAGAAATAATCAAGAAGTGATTAGCAAATTTTTTAATACCGACGGCTCTATTAAAGAGAGTGAACTGGAAACACTGCACCAAGACATCAGCCACTTATTATCGCCTTCAACCGAACGCGCCTTAATGCTAAACAAAACCTATAAAGTCATTGTAAAAGAACAAAGTTATATCTATGGGCGTGATGCACACATCAAGCCCATCACAACAAGCTGGGATCTTGTCCCAATGAACGAAAAAACAGGAATAGAGACCCCAATTATCCACAATTAATGGTTTCATCAGTCAAATTAAGACCATTTGAAAGAGAACACGACATTTAACAGTATCTTAGCTTGCAATCGGGGGCAGTTTCATGGATAATCCCGCTTTCTTGTTTTCCGCAGTGGGTTTTACACTGCCTAAGATATAGAAATATTCGAATATTTTTAAATACAAAAATGACTTATTCCCCAAGAATTATCTAAGGAAAATAAGCCATTTAAGAACTTTATAAGGGATTGTGAAATGTCTAAAGTATGCCAAGTAACAGGAAAACGTCCTGTAGTCGGTAACAATGTTTCTCACTCTCACCGTAAAACACGTCGTCGTTTCTTACCAAACTTGCACACGCATCGTTTTTGGGTAGAAGCTGAAAACCGTTTTGTTAAATTACGCGTAACTGCTGCAGCTATGCGTATTATCGATAAAAATGGTATTGACTCAGTGATCGCAGACATGCGTTCACGTGGTGAGAAAGTCTAAGGAGACTGCCATGCGCGATAAAATTAAATTACAGTCTACAGAGTCGGCTTATTTTTATACTACAGATAAAAATAAAAAGAACATGGCTGGAAAATTTGAAATTAAGAAATACGATCCAGTGGTTCGTAAACATGTCTTGTTCAAAGAAGCTAAAATCAAGTAAATCTTATCCAGATGCATTTGATAAAACCCAGTTCAAAAGACTGGGTTTTTTTATGCCCAAAATAAATGACTCATCAAACAATAAAAACACTTATCCTGAAAATGCACAAAACAAAATTGATTAAATATAAAGAAGTCTTAAAAAGTATAACGATGAGTGTAATGGTGGGCCCTCACGGACTTGAACCGTGGACCTATCGATTATGAGTTTAATTTTGGCCGATTTTCTACACAGCCCTTTCGATCAACAACCCTTCCCTAAAACCCCCTATTTTACTGGCTTTCACTAGACCTAACAGAACGTATACAAATACATGTAAATACCTTAAAATATTCTTAAATTGGTACATAGGCGGTACATAGAATAATGAGCAAGGTAGATAATCGATTTAGCTTCACATCTAAAAATCTAAATTCAATCACCGAACGCGGTGCTTATTACGACGATCACAAAGACGCTAACGGCCTCATATACAACATTCAAACCGACAATAAGACAGGCTCTTTCATTGTGCGTGAACGCCTTAATGGTAAAAAGGTAACTATCACAATTGGCAGATACCCCAAGACAACCATAGAACAAGCCAGAAAAAAGGCCCGCACAATTCAAACAGACTTCTCTAATGGCATAAACCCCAACATCAAAAAGAAATTTGACCGCACTAAGCAAATCACATTAATTCAAATGTTCGAAAAGTACCTACAAGCAAAGAAGCTTAAGCCAATGACCATACGCGGCTATCAGATTTCATTTAAAAATGTGCTTGCCCCACTCGCTAATAAAGAGCTTACAGCGATAACTTACGATAACGTTCAGGATGTTCACACAGAATATTCAGAACGCAGTCAAGCCGAAGCCGATAGAGCAATGCGCCTGTTAAGAGCTATTTTTTATATGGCCATGGATGACATTAAAGACCTAGACGGGCGACCTCTAATACTTGAAAACCCTGTTAGAAAACTAGGAAAAAATAAACACTTCACCAAATTAGACCGTAAAACCCGCAAGCTCGAAGACGATCAAATCAAGCCCTTTTTAGAGTGTATAGAATCCCTCACCAAAGACCCTAGACCGTTTTATCAATCGGGGGCAGATCTGCTTCTAATCCTGCTGTATCACGGCACACGATTTACTGAAACCGCATCCATAAAGTGGAATCAAATTGATTTTAGGTATAAACGCTTCTACCTGACAGAAACTAAAAGCGGTCGACGCTTATGGCTACCCATAACGATTGAAACAGAGAAGGTACTTAAAAGACGAAAGCGCCTTGCTACAGGAAGCGAATATATATTCCCAAGCGCTACAGACCCAAGTAAGCACATAAGCGACGTTAAGAAGCCTTTACGCCATATTTTAGAGCAAACAGGCATAGAGATCACTCCACACGATTTAAGGCGCACATTCTTAAGCAATGGAACTCGTTTGGGTATTTCTGATTATGTACTTAAGCAACTGGCAAACCATGCGCCCAGCAATGATGTTACAGCGGGTTATGTAATTCAGAACACCGACGAACTACAAGAGCCTAGCCAGCAGATAGTAAACGCTCTATTTGAGAAAGCAGGACGAAACATAAGCGACGGTGACAGCCTGTTAAGTGATTTACTCAGTGCTCTATCAGAAAACGACAAGCGCAAACTTATACTACAACTATCAAATACCAATAAGAGCCAAGCATAAGGGAAATTAGAATGACTGATTTAGCACTTATATTTTTACAGCCATCGATCGATAATTATGGGCCACAAGACACATGGACAACCGATCACAAAAAACATATGGAATTTTTCTTTAATCTCAGAAGGGATAGCAATAGATCCCGTGCTACAGATCAGCTTACAAACCCAGAACTCAGCAAATCACGTACATACTTTAATGAGCTAAGATCTCGCATCGAAGATTCCAACTTAACCGAGCTAGATAAAAGAAGGATTGTGAATATAGTTTTTTATTATGATATAAAGGTAATGGATCCAAAATTCAACAAACCTAATGCAGGACGCAGAAACAAAAATCATATTCATGAATTCATGATTTACCTTCAAAAAGAATTTAATAGTTTCGGGAAAGCGGCAGACTACATTATTAAAGCAACTTACACTGACTACAGTGCCAGCTCTAGTAAAGAAACTCTACTAAGTTCAAATAGAGCATATAGAAGAAACCTACGTAATAAAGATAAGGTTTAAATAACAACCTTACTTTACCCCCACGGTTTTAATTAAACTTCACTTTTACCCGTTTTTAAATCCCCCAAATAGTCTATAAGCTCCTTGTTAATGATTAGCGCTAGTCAGAATCAATCAACATATACGGAGCTTACAAACATGACTCAAAAATATATTTCCCCAGAAAAACTAGCTGAAGAGCTAGAAACTACAGTCGGCACACTTGCCACATGGCGACACACAGGCCGCTATAACCTTGCCTTCGTGAAAGTTGGCCGCAAAGTTATGTATCGTGTAGAAGACGTTCAGAAATGGCTAGAGAATCGCACCCATCATCATACAGGCGAGGCTTAAGCAATGTCACAACATAAAATACTTAACAGCCTGTTAGCTGGCGAAAAGCTTAACAAATTTATTACCAATACACGCTTTAGTGAGGTTGAGCTTCACGCAGTTATACCAAGACTTAAAACAAGACTGCTGATACCAATAGAAAGTAAAACCATAACGGTGACAGAGGATGGACAGCAAAAGACATGCTCTGAATATTGGATCGACGAAAGTGAAATAAAAGCCTATCACAATGATCGAGAAGCCCAGAAAATACGACAGGCTGAGGCGGTAAGACAAAGCCGTATTAACTGGCATGTGAAACGCTTTAAAGGCTCTGCTGATTGGATTTGTGAACATGCAAATGAAGTTAGAAATACTGTTTCATTTAAAGCAACGGTACGAAAACTAACCGACTAAAACAACGGCCCCGATCAAAGGGACTTATCCAATACACTATTAACAATTCAATGATTTTAAATCTCCATGTATCACGATCAAAGATAGTTGGCGGTTTACACTTAGCGGTTTATCCCAATATCAATTATTTGAAATGATACCCCCCTCCTTTATTTTCAAGGGATAGAGCGGATTTACAAAATCAAAGAAGTGGGTAATAAATCGCGGTATTTAATAATATCTTTATGCCTTAAATCCTTACCCACCAATCTAGTGACAATACAATGAACAGAAAGCATGTTACGTACTCAGATTACTATGAACTTGATGGTATGATTTACGAGATCAACACCACAATACAAAGCGGCTGTTATACCCCAATACTCAAATCAGGTATAAGCCAATTAAACATATGCTATGACAAATGGAAAAGAGTGTTTGTGTATTTCTTTGCGCTTCACGATCACATTCAAAGAGAAGATAGCAAACATGTTTCAAACTTCATTGATAAAAAGCTGAAACCATATCTTGAGAAAAACTATGACATGAAACAAGTCGGTTATTTGTGGGTAAGAGAACAAGAAAAGGCAAAGTCACAGCATTATCATTTTGTTCTGTATCTTGATGGTGACAAAATACAGCACCCTCGAATATTATCAAAAGCACTTAAAGACCTATGGGAAAATGGCTCTAATGACGATAAAACCATTGGGTACGTCAAAAACTCATTTTATGACGTAAGAGGCATTGAAGAATTACACCGAGCTGTCACAAGACTCAGTTATCTAGCCAAAGAACGCGGGAAAGGCTACCGCCCACCTCAATCTAAAGACTTTGGGCGTAGTCGCTTAACGAACTAATGGATGTTTAATAAGTTATGAATTCTAATAATGGATGGACAGAAGAACGTAGAGCTAAACAATCCAAGAATATCCAAAAATGGAAACCTTGGCAGTATTCAACGGGAGCAATCACCAATGAGGGAAAAGAACGATCTAAAATGAATGCCCAAAGAGTGACCCCCAACGGTCTACTTAGAAAAATGAATAAAGTTATCACGTATCGCAATAAAGCCCTTTCTATTCACGGACTAACTGAAATAGAGAAATTAGAATATTTGAAGTTTAGACAAAATTTAACGCACTGGCTAGCACTACCGAATAAGAAAAAATACAGAACACTTAACAATTAATTGTACTTTTCCGAGCTGCTAGCAGTACGAATAAAAGGCTTTCGAGGCCATTATATTCGTGTACACAGATAAATAAATTTCCCGCCTATTAAAAAGCCCACTTTCTACCAACTTGGTACATATACAGTACATAAAAAAAGGCAATCGAATTACAACAAAAAAGAGAGATAAGGAAAATTATTTAAAATCAATTAGTTAAGATGGTGGGCCCTCACGGACTTGAACCGTGGACCTATCGATTATGAGTCGAGTGCTCTAACCAGCTGAGCTAAGGGCCCTAAATGGGTGCTGTAAGTAACCAATCGGCCACTTAAGTGACGGGTATTATAGCGACAGAGATACCTTTTGTGAATTAATATTCACTTAAAATACAAAAAAGTACTACTCTCTAAGCTGGCAGGGCAATTCATGTATTAACATGTTATTCAATCATGAATAAACACGCTAAAAAACTAGGTCAAAAACCGCGTTGACAATGATTAAATCTGACTACCATATAACAACTGCTTGGCATTACGCATGGCTGGAGGAATTTTCTCCCAACCTGAAGGATAGACTTTGCCTTCAAAATCACGTTTAGCACTGTATGCGCTATCACATGAATCAAATGAGATTAGAGCTTGACCACTTTTTAATACGACATAGTTCGTGCCGTCAAATTCTACCTGATATTCTGGATTAATCATCACAACCTCCCTTATCTATCAACATAGCTTCTAACTGTGTATTAATAACCCTTATTAAGGTTAACGAACACAATTCACATTTCTTTACATAAAATACGCAACCTACAAAAAAATATAACAGGCAATACACAATTACTAGTGAACTTTAATAGTTAACTATGTCGTTCTTTTGACGATTTGTTTACAATTAATATAAAATAATTTATGTCGATAATACAGAGCTATATTTATGCCAGAATTACCTGAAGTAGAAACCACTCGACTGGGAATTAAACCTCACGTTGAAAAACAAATCATCAATAAATTTGTTGTTCGAAACGGTAATTTAAGATGGCCTGTTGAAAAGCATCTGACTCAAACATTACAAGGAGTTGTAATTGAAAGTGTAGAACGCAGAGGCAAGTACATTCTCTTAGGTACACCCAAGGGTGTACTCATGGTTCATTTGGGTATGTCTGGAAACCTAAGAATACTGCCTAAAGATACAAAAGTTGTAAAACACGATCATATTGATATTCAGCTAGATAACCAACTTGTTCTGAGACTTAATGATCCTCGACGGTTTGGTTCAGTGCTATGGCATGACTTGATAGAAGGTTCTATTAATAATCACAGGTTACTATCTAAACTAGGTCCGGAGCCTTTATCCGCAGACTTCAATTCAAACTACCTCTTTGAGAAAGTTAAAAACCGTAAAGTCGTCATTAAAAAACTAATTATGGACAGTCACATTGTTGTGGGAGCAGGAAACATTTATGCCAGTGAATCTTTATTCACTTCAGGGATACATCCTCTAACATTAGGACATCAATTAACACTGAAGCAAACTGAATTACTTGTTAGCAATATTAGAAAGGTGCTTTTAAAATCCATAGAACAAGGAGGAACCACCCTTAAGGACTTTTTAAAGCCCGATGGAAAGCCAGGTTACTTTGTGCAACAACTCAATGTATACGGTCGTCATAATGAGCCTTGTCATGAATGCGGAACTTTAATTGA
>Ga0316204_10005007_pt1 | contig 22697 bp, 19 predicted proteins | sample 6monrhotite_MG_2_FD_205661 | JGI IMG/M metagenome (GOLD analysis project Ga0316204, IMG submission 205661) | Microbial mat bacterial communities from mineral coupon in-situ incubated in ocean water Damariscotta River, Maine, United States -... | ecosystem: Environmental > Aquatic > Marine >... | reverse complement strand
CCGGTCAACGGGGACGAACATCTGCCGACCTCTCGTTCCATGATTTTCGTCAGCCCCGATGGCGAACGCTCGATGAACACGTACCTCGGCGTCGGTGCGGAATTGTCGGACGAGGATGTAGATCCGTCGGTGATGGAAAACGCCCGCATCCTGTTTCTGGAGGGCTATCTCTATGACAAGGACAAGGGCAAGGAGGCTTTTGCCGCCTCTGCCGCGGCCTGCCGTCATGCGGGCGGGCAGGCCGGTATTTCGCTGTCCGATCCGTTTTGCGTCGACCGCCACCGCGACAGTTTTCGTGGGCTGATCGAGGATGAAATGGATTTCGTGATCGGCAATGAGGCCGAATGGCTGTCGCTTTATGAGACCCACGATCTGGCCACGGCCATGCAGGAGGCGGCGCTGGTCTGTCCGATCGTTGTCTGCACCCGGTCGGGCCATCCGGTCATTATCCGTCAGGACGACCGCGAGGTGCACGTGCCCGTGACCGCCGTCACGCCCGTCGATGCCACCGGTGCCGGCGACCAATTTGCCGCCGGTTTCATATATGGCATGGCCACGGGCCGCGATGCCGAGACATGCGGAAAGATGGGGGTTGCGGCAGCGGCAGAGGTGATCGGCCATATCGGACCGCGCCCGAAGCGGCCTCTGAAGCTGATCTTCGCCGAGCAGGGATTGATCTGAGGCAGGGTTCAGGCGGCGCTGTCGACAACCTCGAAATCATGGGTGATTTTGGCGGTCTTGGCCATCATCGCCGAGGCCGAGCAGTATTTTTCGACCGACAGGTCAATGGCGCGGGCAACCTTGTCGGGGTTCACGCCTCGTCCGGTGACGATGAAATGCATGTGGATGCGGGTGAAAACGGCGGGCGTGGCATCGGCGCGGTCGGCGTCAAGCTCGACCACCACATCCGCGACCGGTTCGCGCCCCTTTTCGAGGATCGAGATCACATCATAGGCCGAACAGCCACCGGTGCCGATCAGAACCAGCTCCATCGGGCTGGGGCCGGGCGTGGTTCCATCCGCCTCTTTCGTGCCGAACACGATATTATGGCCGGTGTCGGATTTGCCGATAAAGGTCCGGTTCTCGGCCCATTTCACGCGCGCTTTCATGCGGTGTCTCCTGATTGTGGTTGGGGCGCTAAGGCGCTGATACCGGGACGCGACGGGCTTGCCGTCAATCGCCCAGTTTGGCGTGCACTTCGTCCAGGTCGATCTCACCTATCGGCATCTTGTTGCCCGGATTCTCGAAATCGTATTTGAACAGCTGAAAATCGCGTTTGTAGATTTCATAGACCAAGTGCATCGACAGATCGTCGAAATAATCCTCGACCGGATGCGCCCGTTTCGGGCCGTGGCCTTCTGATTCGTTGAAGCGCGGGATGGTTTCCAGGTCGATTTGATGCTTGTTCTCGATCGAATCGAGCACGCCCTGCATCCCCTCGTTGAACTTTTCGGTCCAGAAGATGCGGTCATAGCGCCCGCCATTGACGATAAAGGTCGAGACATGGCCCGACATCGCCGACCAGTGGATGTCGGGGTCCATCGGGCGCCGCCAACGGATGGTGTCACGGGCAAAAAGCAAAAAGCGGCGGAAACTGGCGATCTGGTCAAACTCACTTTTGCCATCGTCGCCGCCCACTTCGATGCCGTATTTCTGGATCAAAAGCGGCACAAGATTGCCGCGATAGCGTTTGCCGTTGCGTTGAATGCCACAGATTTTGTCAAAAAAACTGGACAGAATTCGCGTGTAGGGATTGCGCACGCAGGTAAAAGCAAAGGATTTGTGCGCGCGCACATTCGCCTCGATCAGGGGCTGTGATTTTTCCAGCGCCCATTTGTGCAGGCCGGCCTTGGCATCATGGACGTCGCCGTCAAAAAACTCGCCGGAATCCGCGTAATACATGATCTGCCCGATTGTCGAGCAGGCGCATTTCGGGACCACGCGATAGACGACGCTTTCGCTCTCGGTCATCCAGGTTCCGGGAAACCCCATCGTCACTTGCCTCCAATACTTTTTTACAAGATGTGTGCATTGAACAGAATTCGTCAAACATCTAGGCTGTCTTTAACCAGTATTTGGCCTTATTGGCACAACAATAAGGAAAGTTTGAGGCTTCTGTTTCACGTATGGCAAAAATTGCCTTCATTCTGTTGTGCCACAAGGACCCGGAGGCGATCATCCTCCAGGCGCGTCGCCTGACGACCACAGGCGACTATATCTCCATCCATTTCGATGCTCGTGCCGGCAATGACACGTTCAGCCAGATCACAACCGCGCTGGCCGATAACCCGTCGGTCACCTTCGCCAAGCGCCGCGTCAAATGCGGTTGGGGCGAATGGAGCCTGGTGCAGGCCACGCTTGGCGCGGTCGAGGCGGCGGTCGAGGCTTTTCCCGACGCCACCCATTTCTACATGCTGTCGGGCGACTGCAATTCGGTCAAATCGGCGGCCTATGCGCATGATTTTCTGGATGCCAATGACAAGGATTACATCGAAAGTTTCGATTTCTTCGCCTCGGACTGGATCAAGACAGGGATGCAGCGTGAGCGGCTGGTCTACCGGCACTATGTCAACGAGCGAAAGCACAAGACGCTGTTTTATGCGCTGATGAACCTGCAAAAAAAGCTGGGGCTGGAACGCGCCATTCCCGATGACCTGCAGATCATGATCGGCAGTCAGTGGTGGTGCCTGCGCCGCAAGACGATCGAGGCGATTCTCGACTTCTGCCGCGCCCGCCCCGATGTTTTGCGGTTCTTTCGCAGAACGTGGATTCCCGATGAGACGTTTTTTCAGACCCTGGTGAACCACCTGGTCGCCTATCGCGAGATCGAGACCCGCACGCTGACTTTCCTGATGTTCTCCGATTACGGGATGCCGGTGACGCTGTATAATGATCACTACGACATGCTGCTGAGTCAGGATTTCCTGTTCGCGCGCAAGATCTCTCCGGAATCTGCTGAGCTGAAGGAACGGTTGGGGCAACTGTGGGCCTCGGACCGGAAGGAGTTCGCGATCTCGGGCGAGGGCAGGACGCTGTTCAGGTTCCTGGCGGGCCGTGGCCGGATCGGGCGGCGGTTCGCGCCGCGTTTCTGGGAAAGCGAAAGCACATTGGGTCAGGAGCGGGAGCTTCTGATGATCGTGTGCAAGAAATGGCATGTTGCCAAGCGCCTGCTGGAAACCGCCAAGCGCGTCACCCACACGCGCGGGCTGGAATATATGTTCGATGAGGCGTCCTGTGAGATTCCGCATTTGGGCGGGCTGGAGCGCACGCTGGAAAAACGCAACCGGCACCGGCGCGCTGTGATGCGGCTGCTGTTTGATTTCTATGAGGTTGACCGGCTGATCATCTGTCTGGACCCCAACAACGTCGATCTGATGCGCGATTTTATGAGCGATCAATCAATGGCGCGGATTCTGGAGGTGCAATGCACCTTCACCGATGACTATCTGATCGGCCATGCGCAACGCGTGGGGCTGGCGCGTGAGGGCACACCCGATGGGGTGGTCGAGCATCTGCTGCCAACGCTGCGCCATGAGTTTGACTATGAGGCGACACGCATTCGCGAGGCGGGGTTTTCCAATCATTGGCGCGTGCGCGAGGATCGCAGCGTCGAGGAGAACGCCGCCGCGATTGCGGAATTTTTCGGCATAAACGGGGATGCCGCCCGCGAGATCGCCGAAACACCGTATTTGTTTGACGACTGAGGAGCGCCTGCAATGGCCTATGCCTATGATGACCAGAATATCTTTGCCAAAATCCTGCGCGGCGAGATCCCGAACAGCACGGTGCTGGAGACCGACCACGCGCTGGCCTTCAACGATATCGCGCCGCAGACCCCACAACATGTGCTGGTGATCCCGAAGGGGCCTTATGTGAATTTCGATCATTTCGCGGTGGCGGCCAGTGACGCCGAAATCGTCGGGTTCAATCGCGCCGTGGGTCAGGTCTGCGCGCTGTTGGATGTGGTGCCGGGCGCAGGCGGGGCCGGGTATCGGTTGCTGTCCAATTCGGGTGCGGATGGCGTGCAGGAGGTGCCGCATATGCATGTCCATATTCTGGCAGGTCGCCCGCTTGGCCGGATGGTCGCCAAGGCGACGTAATATGGGTGCCGCTCCTCAGCTCCGGCCGCGCGGATGCGCGACCTGAGCTTCCTCGCTCGGTCCAGCGGGGGCCTTGCCGGGCGGCGGCGAATTTGTAATATCAGCGTCAGTTCCTGCTCTCAGGCCATGCGAAAGGTTGCCCCGGATGACGATCGAAGCCCCGGAAACGGAAATTGTAGACGCCTGGCGGGTGTCTTGCGACGGCGGCGAGGGTGCCCTGGGTCATCCGCGGGTGTGGCTGTCGGTTGATCGCGAAACCGGCGAAGTCGAATGCGGCTATTGCGACAAGAAATTCACCCATCGTTCAATGGTGGCCAAGTCCGAGGCGTGAGTCGGCCCTGACGATCCGCTCCTCATTTCCATTTCCGCGCCATGGCGCATTCCTGACTGGCGGGCCATCGCGTGGCGTGGCACAAACCATGAGCGCGCGCGACAGGGAAGGGCACCACCATGGCATTCGGCAAAGGCCATCATCTGCATCTGGTCGACGGATCAGCGTTCATTTTCCGCGCCTATCATGCTCTGCCACCCCTGACGCGGAAATCCGATGGTCTGCCCATCGGCGCGGTCGCGGGCTTCTGCAACATGCTGCACAAGTTCATCGAGGATAATCACGGGGCCAACGCGCCGACCCATGTTGCGGTGGTGTTCGACAAGGGCAGCCATACGTTTCGCAACGATATGTATGATCTCTACAAGGCCAATCGCGACGAAATGCCCGAGGATCTGCGCCCGCAGATGCCGCTGACCCGTGCCGCCACGCGGGCGTTCAATCTCGCGTGCCTGGAGATGGAAGGCTACGAGGCCGATGACATCATCGCCACGCTGGCCCGGCAGGCGCGTGAGGCGGGCGGGCGCTGCACCATCATCAGCTCCGACAAAGACATGATGCAGCTGGTTGGCGGCGGCGTCGAAATGCTGGATGCGATGAAGAATGTCCGGATCGACCGCGAAGGGGTTGAGGCCAAGTTCGGCGTTGGGCCCGAGCGGGTGATCGACGTGCAGGCGCTGGCCGGTGACAGTGTCGATAATGTGCCGGGTGCGCCCGGAATCGGCGTCAAGACGGCGGCGCTTTTGATCAATGAATATGGCGATCTGGAAACGCTGTTGGCGCGCGCGGGCGAAATCACCCAGCCCAAGCGGCGCGAGACCTTGCTGAGCCATGTCGATCAGATCCTGCTGTCGAAAAGGCTGGTGACGCTGGACGCGAACACGCCGGTCGATGTCACGTTGGAGGATCTGGAGCTTCACGACCCGGACCCCGACACGCTGATGGCGTTCCTGGCCGAGATGGAATTTCGCACTCTGACCAAACGCGTCGCCACGCAGATGGGCGTTGAGGTGCCCGAGATCGAGATTGCGGCAGGTCCAACCGAGGCGGACGCAGGAGCGCCCGAGGAGGTGCCGTTCGACCCCGCGAATTACCAGATCGTGCGCAACGCGGCTGCCCTGCAAAGCTGGATAGATCAGGCGCATGGGCGGGGCTATGTCGCCGTCGATACCGAAACCACGGGGCTGAATGAAATGCAGGCGGGGCTTGTGGGCGTATGCCTGTCGGTCGAGCCGGGCAGTGCGTGCTATGTGCCGCTGATGCATAAACAGGGCGGCGATGACCTCTTTGGCAGTGACAGCCTGGATGACGGGCAGATGCCGCTGGACGAAGCTCTGGCGATGCTGAAGCCGATGCTGGAGGATGCGAGCGTTCTGAAAATCGGCCAGAACATGAAATACGATGCCAAGATCCTGAAACGTTATGGCATTGATATTGCGCCGATTGATGACACGATGCTGATGTCCTACGCGATGCATGCGGGCCTGCATAATCACGGCATGGATGCGCTGTCGGACCGCTATCTGGACCACACGCCAATTCCGATCAAATCGCTTCTGGGCAGCGGAAAATCGATGATCACCTTTGATCAGGTCAAGATCGAGGAGGCCGCGCCCTATGCCGCCGAGGATGCCGATATCACCTTGCGGCTTTGGGAAAAGTTCAAGCCGAGCCTGCACCGGGCCCAGGTCACCACTGTCTATGAAACGCTGGAACGCCCGTTGGTGCCGGTTCTGGCGCGCATGGAGATGGCGGGGATCAAGGTTGACCGCGATACGCTGAGCCGGATGTCGAACGCGTTTGCGCAGAAAATGGCGGGGCTTGAGGCCGATATTCACGCACTGGCGGGGCGGCCTTTCAATGTTGGCAGTCCCAAGCAACTGGGCGAGATCCTGTTCGATGAGATGGGGCTGGAGGGCGGAAAGAAAGGCAAGACCGGGGCCTATGCCACCGGGGCCGATGTGCTGGAGGATCTGGCGACCGAACATGATCTGCCGGCGCGGGTGCTGGATTGGCGGCAATTGTCCAAGCTGAAATCGACCTACACGGACGCGTTGCAGGACCATATCGACCCAGATACGGGCCGGGTTCACACGTCCTATTCCATCGCTGGGGCCAGCACCGGGCGGCTGGCTTCGACCGATCCGAATTTGCAGAATATCCCGGTGCGCACCGAAGAAGGCCGCCGCATCCGCGAGGCGTTTGTGGCCGAACCCGGCAACGTTCTGGTATCGCTGGATTATTCGCAGATCGAGCTGCGCATTCTGGCCCATATCGCGGGTATCGACGCGCTGAAACAGGCGTTCAAGGACGGTATCGACATCCATGCACTGACTGCCAGCCAGATGTTTGGCGTGCCTCTGGAGGAGATGACGCCGGATGTGCGCCGCAAGGCCAAGGCGATCAATTTCGGGGTGATCTACGGGATTTCCGGTTTCGGTCTGGCGCGTAACCTGCGTATCCCGCGCGGCGAGGCTCAGGACTTCATCAACACCTATTTCGAACGGTTTCCGGGCATCCGCACCTATATGGACGAGACGAAAGAATTCGCGAAATCAAAGGGCTATGTCCAGACGCTCTTTGGTCGCAAGATCCACACGCCCGAGATCAACGCCAAGGGCCCGCGCGCCGGGTTTGCGCATCGCGCCGCGATCAACGCACCGATCCAAGGCACGGCGGCGGATGTGATCCGGCGCGCCATGATCCGCATGGAGGCGGCGATCGAGGGGCTGCCCGCGAAGATGCTGTTGCAGGTGCATGACGAATTGCTGTTCGAGGTGGCCGAGGATTCCGTCGATACGCTGATTTCACGCGCCCGCGACGTGATGGAGGGGGCGGCGGACCCTGCCGTGAAGCTGTCGGTGCCGCTGACGGTGGATGCGGGGCAGGGCGCGAACTGGGCCGAGGCGCATTGAAAAAACACCATGCACACCCTGTGCATACAGGCGGTCATCCGTCTCGGGGGAGGAACCTTTTTTGAAAAAGGTTTCGAAGCCCTTTCGAAAGGGCTTCCCCGCGCTTGCCTTGAGGGTGTGAACATCGTCTGCTGACAAGCAGAATTCGGGAGGTTCAGACATGAGCGACGGACAGGAACGCGGCGGCATCAACCTGCCCTTCACCGGCATCGCCACCTTCGGCAAGAACCCCTATTGCAGCGATTGGCAGACGCTTGACGCCGATGTCGCCATCCTGGGCGCGCCGTTCGATTTCGGCACCCAATGGCGCCCCGGTGCCCGGTTTGGCCCGCGCGGTATCCGCGAAGCCTCGACACTTTTCGCCTTCGGCCATGCCGGGGCATATGATCCCGAGGACGACGTGACCTATCTGGGCCCCGATACCTCCATCGTCGATTTGGGCGATGCCGACATCATCCACACCGATACCGATGGCAGCCACGCCAATATCGAGGCTGCGGTGCGTCTGATTCTGGACAAGGGCGCGCTGCCGGTGGTTTTGGGCGGCGATCATTCGGTGAATATCCCCTGCATCCGGGCCTTTGCCGGGCGCGGCCCCATTCACATCGTGCAGATCGACGCGCATCTGGATTTCGTCGATGAACGCCACGGCGTGCGCCACGGCCATGGCAACCCCATGCGCCGTGCGGCTGAGCAGGATCATGTGACGGGGATCAACCAGCTTGGCATCCGCAATGTCAGCTCCACCGCCAAGGAGGGCTATGACGCGGCCCGCGCGATGGGGACCGATATCCTGTCGGTGCGCCAAATCCGGGCTTTGGGGCTGGAGGGCGTGTTGGCGCGCATCCCGCAGGATGTTGACCTTTATTTCACCATCGACATCGACGGGTTCGACCCGTCGATTGCGCCCGGCACCGGCACGCCGAGCCATGGCGGGTTCCTTTACTACGAGGTGCTGGAGCTGCTGGCGGCACTGGCCAAACGGCAACGTGTGGTGGGCATCGATCTGGTCGAGGTCGCCCCCGATTATGACCGGACCGGCACCACGGCGATCCTGGCCGCGCAATTGCTGCTGAACCTGATTGGGCGCATCCTGCATGCGCGGCAAACGTTGGGTCAGGCTTGACCTGACCGACCGGCGCGCGTCTCATCCTGTAAAAGCAGGAGGTGTCGGCATGGGCGATCCGATCAGGGTTTTGAACGCGAAGGGACCGGTTGCCGAGATCAGGCTGAACCGGCCCGAAAAGAAAAACGCGGTCACGCTGGAGCTGTTGGCGGCACTGGTCGAGGCCTGTGACGCGCTGGGCCGTGAGCCGGGTTTGCGGGCGGTTGTGCTGTCCGGCGAGGGCGGCGATTTCAGCGCCGGGATCGATCTTTCCGTCCTGATGGGGTTCGCGGGCGATCTGGACGCCGTCAAATCCGAGATGCTGACGCCGCCCGACGGTATCGCCAACCGGTTTCAGGCCCCGGCCAAGGCGGTGATGGACCTGCCCGTGCCTGTCATTGCGGCGATTGACGGCGTCTGTTTCGGAGCCGGGTTCCAGATCGCGCTGGCCGCCGATTTCCGCATTGCCGCGCCCGATGCGCGGCTGTCGATCATGGAAGGCAAATGGGGCCTCATTCCCGATATGGGGATCAGCCTGAGCCTGCCGCGTCTGATGCCTGCCGACCGTGCCAAGGCAGTTATCATGACGGCGCGGATCATGTCGGGATCCGAGGCGCTGGCCGAGGGGCTGGTGACGCGGGTGGCCGATGACCCGCGCGACGCGGCCATGGCGTTTGCCAATGAACTGGCGGCGCGATCGCCTGATGCGATCCGGGCCGGAAAGGCTCTGGTCGATGGGTTGTGGGAGGGGCGGCTGGTGGATGGCTTGCGGCTGGAGGCGGAATTGCAGGCGGCGCTGATGGGGGCCCCCAATCAGGTCGAAACCGTCATGGCGCAGATGCAAAAACGCGACCCGGTTTACAAATAGTGGTGCGCGCTAGCAAAAAAAACCGATGGCGCGCCGCTTCTCAGCCGCGAGATTGACCGGCGGCTGACAGAGGTTGCGCGGGCCTTGGTGGCGACGGGGGGCGCGGGCGGAAATGTCGGGTTAGGCGTCCAGTTCGGCCACGGGAATGATGGGGAAAAAGCAGCCCTGGCTCCAGACGCCGAACCAATCGGTGCCCGCAAACTCATGCGACTCGCCCAGGTCGATCATCCGATAAAACGTCTTGCGGTCGATCAGCGCCTCGAGCCCGGCGCGCACCATGACGTAAGGAGACGGCTCGCCGGCCTCGTCGCGGACCACGCGAATCGGATTGTCCGGGCCCGCGATCACCACATCCCCGACCTGGGTGGTAAAGGTCATGACCTGATCGGGGCCGGTGCCCGCCGCTTCCATATCGACCGCGACAAATGGCGCATCGACCACGCGAATGCCGACCTTTTCCACCGGGGTGACAAGGAAATATTTGCCCTCCTCCAGTTTCAGGATCGAGCTGAACAGCTTGACCATCGCGGGCCGTCCAATGGGCGTTCCCATGTAAAACCAGGTCCCGTCGCGTTTTATCTCCATGTCCAGATCACCGCAGAATTCGGGGTCCCACAGATGCACGGGCGGAAGTTTGCCACCCTTCTGCGCGGCCTGGGCGGCTTTCATCAGGCTATCGGCGCTCGGTTTCACAATGTTTTGTCCATTTTCGTGCATTGCCATTTGTGGTCCGCGCCATAGTTGTCTTTAACTGACGCAACATATTCTTTCCTGTGGAGCAATGCTATGTCTGACCCCGAAAAGCTTGTCGATGAGATCGAAAACCTTGGGGCCAAGCTGGCTGAGGCGCGCGCCTCGATCGCGACCCGGATCATCGGCCAGCAGGAGGTGGTGGACCTGTCGCTGGCGGCGATGCTGTCGGGCGGGCATGCCTTGCTGATGGGTTTGCCGGGGCTTGGCAAGACATTGCTGGTCGATACGCTCTCGACGGTCATGGGGCTCAGTGAGGCCCGCATTCAGTTCACGCCCGACCTGATGCCCGCCGATATTCTGGGATCCGAAGTTCTGGAAACCGCCGATGATGGCGCGCGGTCGTTCCGGTTTATCGAGGGGCCGGTTTTTTGCCAGCTTCTGATGGCCGACGAAATCAACCGCGCCAGCCCGCGCACGCAATCGGCGCTGCTGCAGGCGATGCAGGAACGCGAAGTTACCATCGCGGGCGTCCATCACCCGCTGCCCGCGCCGTTTCATGTGCTGGCGACGCAGAACCCGATCGAGCAGGAGGGCACCTACCCCCTGCCCGAGGCGCAGCTTGACCGGTTTTTGGTGAAAATCGACGTGGATTACCCGGACCGGGAGACGGAAAAGGGCATTTTGCTGGCCACGACCGGCATTGAGGAGGCGACCGCGCATCAGGTGTTTACCGCCGCGGAATTGATGGCCGCGCAACAGGTGGTGCGCCGGATGCCGGTGGGTGACGCGGTGGTGGAGCTGATCCTCGATCTGGTGCGCGCCTGCCGTCCAGAGGCGGCCGAGGCCCCGCAGATTGTGCATGATCATGTCGCCTGGGGCCCCGGTCCGCGCGCGGCGCAGGCGTTGATGCTGACGGTACGGGCGCGGGCGCTCTTGGATGGGCGGCTGGCCCCCACGGCCGACGACGTTCTGGCAATGGCGCGCCCGGTTCTGTCGCACCGCATGGCTCTGAGCTTTGCGGCGCGGGCCGAAGGGGTCGAACTGGAGGATGTGATTGATCAGGTGACGGCGCAGGCGGCCCGGGTCGAGGCCGCCGCTTGACCAAAGCCGCGCAACATACCGCCGAAACGCTCAGGTTGCGCTCGGAATCGGTGGCGGGCAGCCTGCCCGCGCTGCTGGCCGATGCGCAGCATTTGGCGGCGACGATCCTGTTGGGCGAACATGGGCGCAAACGGGCCGGAACCGGTGACGAGTTCTGGCAATACCGGCAGGCCGAAGCGGGCGATGCCCTGCGCGCGATTGACTGGCGTCGGTCGGCGCGGGCGGATGTGCATTTCGTGCGTCAGACCGAATGGCAGGCGGCGCAATCGGTGATGATCGGCGTCGATGATGCGAAATCCATGACCTATGCCGGGGCAAATTCGCGGCCCTCGAAACTGCGCCGGGCTCAGACGTTGGCGATGGCACTGGCGATCCTGGCGGTGCGCGGCGGCGAACGGGTGGGATTGACGCATCTGCCGGAACCGCCGCGCGGCGGCGAGGCGCAGCTGATGCGGATGGCCACCGCGCTGATGGAAAGCGACGCGCCCGGCGATTATGGCGAACCGCACCCGCAGGTAATGCCGCCGGGATCGCGGGCGGTGTTTTTCTCGGATTTCCTGGGCGATATGGCCCCGGTCGAGGCGGCGCTGGGCCAGGCCGCCGATCGTGGCGTCAAGGGCGCATTGGTGCAGGTTCTGGACCCCGATGAGGAGCGGTTTCCGTTCGACGGGCGGACCTTGTTCGAAAGCATGGGCGGGGCGATCCGTTTCGAGACCTTGAAAGCTGGCGGCCTGCGCGCGGCCTATCTGCAAAGGCTGGCGGCGCGTAAGGCGCGGTTGAAAGATATCGCGCGGCGCACCGGCTGGGCCTATCATTGCCACCACACGAGCGAGGGTGCGGAGCCTGCGCTTTTGTGGCTCTATCGAGCGTTGGAAAAGGTGCGGTTGTGATGAGTGATTGTAGACGCAAAGCTCTGGTGTCCGAATTTGCATTTCCTCGCAAGGCGACCTCGCGCACCCGCCCTAGGGGTGGCGTATGATTTCCGGGGTTTCCTTTGCCGCGCCGCTGTTGCTGGTTGCGCTGATTGCGTTGCCGATCCTGTGGTGGCTGTTGCGCGCGGTGCCGCCCGCGCCCATTCGGCGGCGGTTTCCCGGTGTGGCGCTGCTAATCGGCCTCAAGGATGATGACAGCCAGACCGACAAGACCCCGTGGTGGTTGCTGCTGTTGCGCATTCTGGCGGTGGCCGCCGCGATCATCGGCTTTGCCGGTCCGGTTCTGAACCCGCCCGAGGAAAGTGTGGCCGAGGGACCGCTGTTGGTTCTGATGGATGCGTCCTGGGCTTCGGGGCGCGACTGGCCCGCGCGGCAGGACCGGGCCCGCGCGCTGATCGAGGAGGCCGGGCGCGATGCCCGCCCGGTGGCACTGGTGCAACTGACCGATTTGCCGCCGGTGGGCGATGTGCCGTTTCAGGCGGCAAACAGCTGGTTGGCACGACTGGACAATCTGGAACCTGCGCCGTTTGCGCCCGATATGGCGGCGGCGCTGGAATGGGCCGAGGCGCTTGAGGGCGGCTATCAGACCTTCTGGTTTTCCGATGGGCTGGACCATCCGGGCCGGGGCGCTCTGAGCGACGTTCTGACGGGCGCGGGTGACGTGGTTGCGTTTCAGGGCGGGCGCGATGTGCTGGCGCTGGGCCCGGCTCGGTTCGAGGATGGCTTGATCCGGCTGCCCGCCCACAGGGCGCAAAACGGGGCAGCGCGCGACGTGACGGTTGAGGCTTACGGGCTGGACCCGGCCGGGATCGAACGGCAACTGGCGCGTGAAACGCTGAGCTTTGGTGCCGGGGGTGACGCGGCTGAGCTTGAGCTGGCGTTGCCGCCCGAATTGCGCAACCGGATCAGCCGGTTCCAGATCGCGGGCGAACGCAGCGCGGGCGCGGTGTCGTTGACCGATGATGCCTTGCAGCGGCGCGCGGTGGGCCTTCTGGCCGGGGCCGCCGATCAGGAGGGGCAGGAGTTGCTGTCGCCCTTGCATTACCTGCGTCAGGCCTTGGCCCCGACGGCGGATCTGTTGGAGGTCGGGCTGTCGGATCTGTTGCTGGCCAGCCCCGATGTGATCATTTTGGCCGATGTCGCGACGCTGGCCCCGGAGGAATCCGAGGGCTTGCAGGACTGGGTCGATCGCGGCGGCATGCTGGTGCGGTTCGCCGGGCCGCGTCTGGCGGGGTCCGATATTGCGCGCGAAAGCCTCGATCCGCTGTTGCCGGTGCGGCTGCGCGAAGGCGGACGCACGGTCGGTGGCGCAATGAGCTGGGGCGAGCCCAAGGCGCTGCGGCCCTTTGACGAAACCTCGCCCTTTTACGGCCTGCCGATTCCCGGCGATGTGTTGGTCAATTCGCAGGTGTTGGCGCAGCCCGACCCGGAACTTGCCAGCCGCACCATCGCGGCGCTGGCCGATGGCACGCCGCTGGTCACCCGCGTGCGCGTCGGGCAGGGGCAGGTGGTGCTGTTTCACGTCACGGCGAATGCGGAATGGTCGACATTGCCGATCTCGGGGCTGTTCGTGCAGATGCTGGAGCGGTTGGCGATTTCCACCCGGCCGGTGGATCTTGCGGCGCAGGATCTGGCGGGCGTGACCTGGGTGCCCGAGGTGGTTCTGGATGGCTTTGGCACGAGGCGCGATGCCGGTGTGATGCCGGGGGTGGACGGTGTCGATCTGGCCTCCGCGCCCTTGTCGCGCGATCTGCTGCCGGGGCTTTATGCCGGGTCCGACCGGCGCGTGGCGCGCAATGTGATTGGCACCGATGACACCTTGGCGGCGGCGACATGGCCTGCGGGCATTGCGATCGAAGGCATGGACGCGCGCCCGGTGGCCGATCTGGCCTGGGTGTTTCTGAGCGTTGCGTTCGTGCTGTTGCTGCTTGATTCTCTGGCCGCGCTGTGGCTGTCGGGGCGCTTGCCGGGCATGGCGCGGACGGCGGTGATCCTGGCGGCCGTCAGCCTCGCGCCAGAGGCCAGGGCACAGACCAATGCGGATGAGGCTCTGGCGTTGCTTGCGACCTCCGAGATCACCTTTGGCTATGTGCTGACCGGCGATGACAGGTTGGATGAGACCTCGCGCGCCGGGCTTTATGGGCTGGGCCTGACGCTGGCGCTGCGCAGCTCGGTCGAGCCTGCGCCGCCTATCGGGATCGACCTGGAACGCGATGAGCTGGTGTTCTTTCCGATGATCTATTGGCCCATCAGCCCCGATCAGCCGATCCCGTCGGATGCGGCCTATGCCCGGCTCAACGCCTATCTGCGCGGCGGCGGTATGATCGTGTTTGACACCCGCGACGCCGATATCGGCCGGTTCGGGGCGGCAACCCCCAATGGCCGCGCCTTGCGTGAGATCGCCCGCCCCTTGGATATTCCGCCGCTGGAACCGGTGCCCGAGGATCACGTTCTGACCCGGACCTTTTACCTGCTGCAGGATTTTCCGGGCCGCCATCTGGGCCGCGATGTCTGGGTCGAGGCGGCACCGCCCGATGTCGAACAGATCGAGGGGATGCCGTTTCGCAACCTCAATGACGGGGTGTCGCCGGTGGTGATCGGCGGCAATGACTGGGCCGCGGCCTGGGCGATGGATGAAACGGGCCGCGCTCTCTATCCCATCGGGCGCGGCTTTTCCGGTGAACGCCAACGCGAGATCGCGCTGCGGTTCGGGGTCAATCTGGCGATGTATGTGCTGAGCGGGAATTACAAATCCGATCAGGTCCACGTGCCCGCGCTTTTGGACAGGTTGGGGCAATAGGCATGGCGCAGGATATTATCTTTGATCCGCAACTGCCCTGGGCCGCGATCTGGGCGCTGACGGCATTGGCGACGTTCTTTCTCGGGTTGCAGATCTGGAAGAGCCTCTCGGGCTGGCCGCTGCGCGCATTGGCGGCGCTGGCGCTGCTGGCTGCCCTGGCCAACCCCTCCCTTCAAAGCGAAGAGCGCGAGCCGCTGAGCGATATCGTGCTCATGGTGATCGATGAAAGCGCATCGCAGCAGATCTCGGACCGCGCCGCACAGACCGAAGCGGCCGTTGAGGCCGTGCGCCGCCAGGTCGCGGGCCTTGGCATGGAATTGCGCGAGGCGCGCGTGGGCGATGGGCCGGACAATACCGGCACGCTGGCGATGGCGGCGCTTTCGGAGTTGATGGCCGAGGAGCCGCGCGCGCGCATCGCCGGCACTATTCTGATCACCGATGGCCAGATCCACGATGCCGAACTGGTCCCCGAACTGCCCGCGCCGCTGCACGCGTTGATTACCGGTCGTGACACCGATTGGGACCGGCGGCTTTTGGTCCAGAACGCGCCCGCCTTTGCGATTCTGGACGAAGAGTTTACCCTGACGCTGCGCATCGAGGATGAGGGTGCGGTGCCTGCCGGCATCGGCGATCTGGCCGAATTGCGGATCTCGATCGACGGCGATACGCCGCGCAGCTTTATGGTGCCGGTGGGCGAGGATCTGGAATTGCCGATGACCCTGCCGCATGCCGGGATGAACGTGCTGCAATTCGAATTGCCCGAGGCGGTGGGCGAGCTGACCGATCGCAACAATGCCGCCGTGGTGCAGATCAACGGCGTGCGGGATCGGCTGCGGGTGCTACTGGTTTCGGGGCAGCCGCATCCGGGCCAACGGACCTGGCGCAACCTGCTGAAATCGGACCCTTCCGTCGATCTGGTCCATTTCACAATCCTGCGCCCGCCCGACCGGCAGGATGGCGTGCCGGTGACCGAGCTGTCGCTGATCGCTTTCCCCACGCGCGAGCTGTTTCTGGAGGCGATCGACGAATTTGACCTGATCATTTTCGACCGCTACCGGCGGCGTGGCATCCTGCCGATGGTTTATCTGGATAATGTGCGGGACTATGTCGAAAATGGCGGTGCGGTTTTGATGGCGGCGGGGCCGGAATTCGCCAGCGCCGATTCGCTCTATCGAACGCCCCTGGCCGATATCCTGCCGGGGCGGCCCACGGCGCAGGTCATCGAGACGCCGTTCCTGCCGGTGGTTTCCGAACTTGGGCAGCGTCACCCGGTCACGGCGGGGCTGGCTGAGACGCATACGCCGCCGCCCGGCAGCGATGCCCCCTGGGGCCGCTGGCTGCGCCAGATCGAGCTGACCGAAGAAAGCGGCCAGACCGTGATGACCGGCGCGGATGGGCGACCGCTTTTGATGCTGGACCGGGTCGGAGAGGGGCGCGTCGCGCTTCTGGCCTCGGATCAGCCCTGGCTTTGGGATCGCGGCTATGAGGGGGGCGGGCCGCAGTTGGAGCTGTTGCGCAGGCTGGCGCACTGGATGATGGGCGAGCCGGAGTTGGAGGAAGAGGCCCTGCGCGCCGAGGCCGATGGCCAGAGCATCCGCATCACGCGCCAGACACTGGCCGAGACCGCGGGCGATGTGACGGTGACACTGCCCGATGGCAGCGAGGCTGTGGTCAGGCTGGAGGAAACCGCGCCGGGGCGGTTTACCGGCGAGCTTGCCGGCCCCGAGGTCGGGCTTTACCGGTTGACCGATGGTGACCGCGACGCCGTGGTGGCGCTTGGCCCCGCCGCGCCGCGCGAGTTTGAAGAGACCTTGGCAAACACCACGGTGGTGGCGGGCGCGGCGGCCGAGCTGCGCGGTGGTGTGTTGCGGATTGAGGATGGCCTGCCCGATATCCGGCGCGTTGCCGAGGGGCGCAATGCGGCGGGGCGCGGCTGGATCGGGCTGACTCCGCGCGCGGCCTATCTGACCACCGATATCACGGTGCGGCCGCTGATTTCCGCCTGGCTGTTTTTGTTGATCGCCGCCGGACTGATGCTGGGGGCCTGGCTGCGCGAAGGGCGGCAATAGCAATCGTTTTCGGGGCTGCTCAATTCAGGGTCACCGCCCGCCGTGTGTCGGCCCATCCCGTCACATTGGTGGCGGCGCGGATATGAACCGTCTCTACGCCGTCGGGGATGGCGACTTCTCTGAGGCTGCGGGTAAAGGGCTGCTCCTCGACATGGGGATGGACCAGAATGCGGGTGCCCAGGATGGTGCCATCGGCCAGTTCCACCCGCCAGCCATCGGCGTAATCCTCCCACCCGGTATCGCCATGCGCGATGGTCACGTCGAATTGCCAGCCGGTGCCGGTCGCCCGCGCCGTGGCGTCGACGATCTGTGCCGGATCGGCAAAGGCGGGCCCGGTCATGGCAATCAGGGTTGTGGCGATGGCGCGAAGGATCTGCATGATCTCTATCCTCCCCCGTCACGCCGGTTTTGTCACCTGACGCCTGCGTGAGGTCGTGCGCCGCAAGGCGGCCCCCCCAGGTCCAATTTTTGCCCCACTCCTCGCGTAAACCCCTGTCCAACGCCCCTTGGCCAAGGACCGGATCCCGATGCGCGCCTTATTGATCATGCTGTTGCTGGCCAGCCCTGCCGCAGCCCAGACCCTGCCTGTCATCGCCCCCGCCGGGCCGCCGCTGGAGGCTGTGACCGGAGTGGGGACCGATCGGCAATGGGAGGCAGTGGGCCGGGTTGAGACAGGCTCCGGATTTTGCACCGGAACCCTGATCGCGACGGATCTGGTGCTGACGGCGGCGCATTGTCTGTTTGACGCCGAGACCGGCGAACGGCTGCCTTTGGCCGGGTTCGGGTTCAATGCCGGGCTCAGGAACGGGCGGCCGGTGGCCTATCGCGGCGTGCGGCGCGCGGTGATTCACCCGGATTATGCCCCCGATCTGCCCGATGAATTGGATCAGGTCCGCACCGATATTGCCATTCTTGAACTGGACCGCGCCATTCCGGCGCAGACCGTGCGCCCGATTCAGGCCCGCGGGCGGGCAAGCGTCGGCGATTCGGTGCAGATCGTCTCTTATGGGCGCGATCGGGAGGATTACGCCTCGCTTGAGGATGGCTGCGAAGTGCGCGCCGGTCGGAACGGGCTGCAAATTCTGGCCTGCCATATTGACCCGGGATCTTCGGGCGCGCCGGTTTTCATGCGCCAGAACGGTCAGCTGGGCATTGTTTCCGTCATCTCCGCCTTTGCCGAATGGCAGGATGATCCGGTGGCGCTGGCGGCCGATCTGGGTGGTGGGTTGGCCCCCATTCTGGATCTTCTGGACCGCACCGATGATGTATTCAGCCGCGAGGCATCGCGTATGCGCACCCTGACGGCGGGCAATGACGGAACCGGCGATATCGGTGCACGGTTCATTCGCGTCACACCTTGACGACCCTTCGCTGAATTCCCACATCGCAGGATGTTCCGGTGCCCAAAAGGGGCCGGGGCATGAACCCTGAGGGCGGGGCCATTTGGACCGCCCGCAAAATCGTTATCGCTCAACACCTGAGAAAAGAGGATGACCCTAATGCGACCCCATGATTTTACCCCGCTTTACCGCGCCAGCGTTGGCTTTGACCGGATGGCAGACATGCTGGACCGTGTCATGACCCAGGATACCGGGGCCACGACCTATCCGCCCTACAACATCGAAAAAACCGCCGAGGATGCCTATCGCATCTCGATCGCGGTTGCCGGGTTCGGTGCCGATGAGCTGAATATCGAACAGCGCGAAAATGGGCTTTTTGTCAGCGCCCGCAAGGCCAGCGACGAGACCGACCGCACCTATCTGCATCGCGGCATCGCCACCCGCGCGTTCGAGAAACGGTTCCACCTGGCCGATCATGTGCGCGTGACCGGGGCCAGCCATGACGCCGGAATGCTGCATATCGACCTGGTGCGCGAAGTGCCCGAGGCGCTGAAGCCGCGCCGGATCGAGATTGCATCCGATGCGCCGGCTGCCGCCGCGATCGAAGCCGACGCAGCATAAGCCATCGTCATTGATGAACACGAATACGCAGCCCGTGACCGGGCTGCGTTTTTTTATGTTTGGGCCTGTTAGGCCGTGGGAAACCATTTTCGGCGCAAACTGGCGGCGATAACCTGAAAAACTCCCAGGCGTTAATGATGGATGACACCCCGCCACCCGCACGCGACATGCTGTGGCCCGACCTGCCCGATGACGCGAGCGCCACCTTGCGCGGGGCCGACCAATTCGTCGTGCGCGAAGGCCCAGGTCACGAGGTGATTGACGGGTTTTCTATCCGTGCCGGCGACCGGGTGATCTTTGACCGCTACGAGATGCAGACCCACGCCGATATCTGGTCACGCCTGCATGTTTCGGGTCGTGACACGCTGATCCGGTTCGACGACGGCGGGTCGCTGCGGCTGAAGCGGCTGGCCACGGGCGATCTGGGGGCGGACCATTTCGTCTGTCTGGGCGGGCCGGTTCAGTTGACCGGTGCCACCCTGGTCAGCACCGGCACCGGTGTCAGGCCGGTGCGCGACGTGGTTGAGGGCGATCTGCTGACGACGGTCGATCACGGGCTGCAACCGGTGCGCCAGATCATCCGCCAGAGGCGCAGTTTTCAGGGGGCCGACGATCCAAGCCGACCGGTTGTCATCTCGTTCGGCGCATTGGGGCGGGGGCGACCGCGCCGGGCGCTGACGGTGGCACCCTATCAGAGGTTGATGATCGAACATCCGCAAACCGGCGCTGAACTGTTGATCGCGGCCAGCAAACTGGTGGGGCGCGCAGGCGTGCAACGGGTGCGGGGCTGTGTGCGGGCCGATTTCGTCAACCTGCGATTTGACGCACATGAGATGATCCTGGCCGAAGGCATGGCGACAGAGACATTGTTGATCAACCGGCGCGGCCGCCTGATCTCTGCCCGCGCGGCAAAGGCGCAAATGCAGCCCGCGCGCCCGATTTACCTGAAAGACCCCGCGTTTCATCCCGACCGCCTGGACCCTCGGTTTCGGATCATGCCGCCGACCGATGTGGCCTGACGCGAGATCATTCATGGCGACCACAAGGGACGGAATTCGGGCCAGATCGGCCCTAAAACCACTGCCCCGGTTCCATCAGCCCCAATTCCATCAATTGCTGCGACGACCAATAGAACCGCGTGGATTTGTGCCAGCGGAACGTATCGACATCATGGCGTGATCCGGGGTTGCTGCGCAGCGCCTTGGCCACACGGAACGAACAGACCGTGGCCGACATCGAATGATGCCAGGGGCAGGAATAGGTGTTCATTTCGGGGTCGGACAATGAATGATCAAGTTTCAGCGTCAGGTCAGGTTTGGCCAAAAACAGGCTGGACCGGTCGATGCGGCGCTTGGGCACCGGCACATGTTCCTCGAACCGCCACCTGAGCCCGCCATAGAAATTCAACTGCCGTTCCAGCACGTCGCCGGCATCGTTACGCCGGGTTTCGGCGTAGTAACCCGAACTGTCGAGATGTGCGGTTTCCAGCGAGACCGCATCGGGGTGGCGGGTCAGATCCTCGGCATAAAGGTCGATCACATAGGTCGACACGACGTCGCGCCGTTCCTCGGTCACAAAGGCGATCGCTTCACCGATGCGGCGCTGTTCGCAAAAGGGAAAGAACAGGTATTCGGCGTTGAAACAGTAGTGAATCCATTCGCCGGGCACCAGTTTGATCAACGTGTTCACGATCGCGGGCGCGGTGCCGGGTTGCCGTGTTGGATGGCGGATCACGTCGATGATGGCGGGATCATCGACATCCTCGGGCAGGTCGACATCGTCGGGTGCCAGCAGAAACAGCCGACGAAACCCCAGATGGGTCAGGTGATCCAGGGTCGAGGTCAGCTCGGTCCGGTCCTCGGCGATCACGATGGCAAAGGGGCCTTTGCCAAGCGGATTGCGCGCCGCATGCGCGGCGAATTTTGAAATCGACGAATGGATCATCTGGGTTGGCCCCGGTTTTTCTGCTCGGCCACACTGTGCCTTGCGGCTTTCGGTTTTGCAAACGGCGCGCGCGTCATTGAAGCGCTGGCGGGCATGCGGTAGACGGCGCGGTGAACCGCCCCGAAAGGCCCGCGAGATGTCTGCACCGAAAAAGCTCTTTGTCAAAACCTATGGCTGTCAGATGAATGTCTATGACAGCGAACGCATGGCCGAGGCCCTGGGCTCAGAGGGATATGAGCAGGTCGGCTCGGCCGAAGAGGCCGATATGATCCTGCTCAACACCTGCCATATCCGCGAAAAGGCCGCCGAAAAGGTATATTCCGAGCTTGGCCGGTTCCGTCCCCTGCGTGAGGCCAACCCGGATCTGAAAATCGGCGTCGCGGGCTGCGTGGCGCAGGCCGAGGGCGAAGAGATCATGCGCCGTCAGCCGATGGTCGATCTGGTGGTGGGGCCGCAAACATATCACCGCCTGCCGGCGATGGCGCGCGCGGTCGAGGCAGGGGAAAAGGCGCTGGATACAGAGTTTCCTGAAGAGGACAAATTTCTGCATCTGCCCAAGGCACGCAAGGCAAGGCGCGGCCCGACCGCGTTTCTGACCGTGCAGGAAGGCTGCGACAAGTTCTGCGCCTTTTGCGTGGTGCCCTATACGCGCGGGGCTGAGGTCAGCCGCCCGGCCGACCGCCTGCTGCGCGAGGCGCGCGAGCTGGTGGATGGCGGTGTGCGCGAGATCACGCTGTTGGGCCAGAATGTGAACGCCTATCACGGGGGCAGCCCCGATGGCGAATGGGGCCTTGCACGGCTCATTCGCGAAATGGCGGAAATCGAGGGGCTGGACCGGATCCGGTTCACCACCTCGCACCCCAATGACATGGAGGACGACCTGATCGCCGCACATGGCGATTGCGACAAGCTGATGCCCTATCTGCATTTGCCGGTGCAATCGGGCTCGGACCGGATCCTGAAGGCGATGAACCGCAAACACTCGGCGGCGGACTATATCGCGCTGATCGACCGCATCCGCGCGGCGCGGCCCGATCTGCTGCTGTCAGGCGATTTTATCGTCGGGTTTCCCGGTGAAACCGAGGAGGATTTCCAGGCGACTCTGGATCTGGTGGAGCGTGTCGGATATGGGCAGGCCTATTCCTTCAAATATTCCGCCCGCCCCGGCACACCGGCGGCAGAGAAAGAGCCGGTGGCGGCAGAGGTCGCCGATGCGCGTTTGCAGCGTTTGCAGGCATTGCTGGGTCAGCAACAAAAGGCGGCGCAGGACGCGATGGTCGGACGCGAGGTGCGGGTGCTGTTTGAAAAGCGCGGGCGGCTTGAGGGGCAGCTGGTCGGTAAATCCGACTATCTGCACGCCGTTCATGTTCTGGCCCCCGATGCCCTGATCGGTCAGATCGCCAGGGTGCGGATTGTGGACAGCGCGGCGAATTCCCTCAAGGGCGAATTGCTGGGCTGAAGAGGCAGGGGCCGCGCGAACGGCCCCCGGCCCGATAGCTTACCGGCGCCAGTTCGGCGGCTCGTTCGCGATGATGCCAAGCATGGTTGCCCGGAGGTTTTCCGGATTGCCCACGCCGGTGGAATCGCGGCAGACCCGTTCCGCCATCGAATGCGCCTCGGGGTAGGTATAGCCGGCATTGACCAGGCTATCGACAAAGACCGGTTCGGGACGATCCCAGATCACTTCCTCCCAGGGGCCGCGGAAGCAGCTGACGGTGACGGTGGCGACGATGACCTCCGGGCTGGGCGGGCTATATCTTTGTGCGTGGCCATAGCTGCGTTGCTGGGCATGTCCTTGCTGATAGCCATATCCAGAGTGGACGCCATGTGCCAGAGCGGGTGCCGCCGAGGCGAGGGCGGCCAATAGGGCAGTTGCAA
>Ga0316204_10005006_pt1 | contig 22702 bp, 15 predicted proteins | sample 6monrhotite_MG_2_FD_205661 | JGI IMG/M metagenome (GOLD analysis project Ga0316204, IMG submission 205661) | Microbial mat bacterial communities from mineral coupon in-situ incubated in ocean water Damariscotta River, Maine, United States -... | ecosystem: Environmental > Aquatic > Marine >... | reverse complement strand
TACCGAACAGAGAAGTTAAGCCTATCAGCGCAGATGGTACTGCCATTGGTGGGAGAGTATGTCACCGCCTTTCTTTTGAAAACCTTCAACACTTTTTTGTTGAAGGTTTTTTTCGTTTTTTATAATTCGTATATTTACAAATAGCAATTTTTAAATTAATATTATGAAACAACAAACTTTTGAAAATCATTCTAAATGGGTATTAGGTTATCATTTAGTAACCTTTTTAGCTATTCTACTACTTATAGTTGGGTCAATAAGAGGATTAATGAAATCATCTGAAGATAATTTATATTCAGCTTCATTATTAGTATTGGTATCTTTTATTTTGCTATTTATCTTCTTTTTTTTAAGGTCTTTCGCATTAAAAGCCCAAGATAGAGCTATTAGAGCTGAAGAAAAGTTAAGGTATTTTATACTTACAGGAAAGCCAATAAGTAGCAAGATTACTACTAGGCAGTTAGTTGGTTTGCGTTTTGCTTCAGACGATGAGTTTGTTGCTTTAGTTGAAAAGACTGAAAAAGAAAATCTTTCAGAAAAAGAAATAAAAAAGGAAATTAAAAACTGGAAACCAGATATGTATCGTGTATAAAAAAGAAAATACATAAATAAAAAAATCTACATAATATTATGTAGATTTTTTGTTTCTATTAATAATTATTGATAAATACCGTAACTTTAAAACATGTATGGAATTTTAGATTGTAATAGTTTTTATGCATCTTGTCAATGTGCTTTTAATCCTCATTTAAAAGGAAAACCAATTGTGGTATTATCTAATAATGATGGTTGTGTAATTGCACGAAGTAGTGAAGCTAAAGAATTTGTGCCAATGGGTGCTGAAGCTTTTAAATATACAGCAGTTTTTAAGGAGCATAATATTCACGTATTTTCATCAAATTATTCTTTATATGGCGATATGAGTACACGAGTTATTAATATTTTGGAAAAATTTGTTTCGAATATTGAAGTATACTCTATAGATGAAGCTTTTTTTAAATTAGATGAAATTGAAATAGAAAATTTAGAGGCTTATGCTTTAAATATCAAAGAAATTATTGAAAAGTGGGTTGGAATACCTGTAAGTATTGGAGTTGCTTCCACAAAATCATTATCTAAAGTCGCTAATAAAATAGCTAAAAAATATTTTGAAAAAACAAAAGGAGTGTATGTAATTTCAAATGAAGAACAGCGAATTAAAGCATTAAAATGGACAAAAGTTGAAAATGTTTGGGGAATTGGAAGGCGTATTTCAAAACAATTAAAATTGCGAAATATAAATACAGCGTATGATTTTACAATGTTATCTGATGAATATGTAAGGAAGAATTTTTCAGTAGTTGGATTGCGGTTAAAAAAGGATTTATTAGGGAATCCTATTATTAGACTTGAGGAATTAAAAAGTAAAAAAAGTATTGCTACTACTAGAACTTTTGAATATGCATTAAAAGAGTTTGAACCAATAAAAGAGCGTGTAGTAACATTTGCTAATACTTGTGCCGAAAAATTAAGAAAGCAACATTCCGAATGTAGTTCTTTATACGTTTTTTTAAAAACTAGCACATATGCTAAAACAAAACGAAATGTTGGAATTGTTGTTCATTTACCATTTTTTACAAACTCAAGTATAACTATTTGTAATTATGCAATTAAAGGTGTTGAGCAGTTATACAAAAAAGGTTATAATTATAAAAAAGCAGGAGTTATTGTTATGGGTATTAATTCTGAAAAAGAACATCAGTTTTCTTTATTTAATGATGAAAATCCAAAACATAAGTCGTTAATGAAAGTTATTGATACCCTTAATTTAAAGTTTAGAAAGCCTAAAGTTAAGATTGCTAATCAAGATTTAAATAAAACTTGGAAAATGAAACAAGAACATTTATCTCCAAGGTATACTACAGCTATTGATGAAATAATTGAGATAAAATGCCATTAAAGAATAAAAAAAATATTATTATTTACACTCCTAATAAATCTAAATTAGTAAAAAGGCCTGTTGTATATGAAGATATTTCAGCAGGATTTCCTTCTCCTGCCGAAGATTTTAAAGAAGTTCGGATAAGCTTAGATAAAGAATTAATAAAAAATGAAGAAGCAACTTTTTATGCACGAGTAAGAGGAAATTCTATGATAGATGCAAATATTGAAGATGGTGATTTATTAGTTATTGATAGAAGTATTGAAGCCAGAAACGGAAAAGTTGCTGTTTGTATGATTGATGGAGAGTTTACTATTAAACGGCTTAAAGTTGAAAAGGATTGTGTGTATTTAATGCCTGAAAATGAAAAGTATAAATCAATTAAAGTTACTAAAGATAATGAATTGATTATATGGGGAATAGTAACTTATGTTATAAAAAAAGTATGATTCGTGAAAGGTTGAAGTGATGCCTTTTGTTTTTTTAAAATAAGAAAGGCGCACTGACAATTTTTTATTGCTAGTGCGCCAGAATTAATTAGTTAATCTTTTTTTAGAATATTAAAAATAGAAATCTAATCTCTTAAAACACTTCTTGAGATTACAATTTTTTGAATTTCAGAAGTACCTTCGTAAATCTGAGTAATTTTTGCTTCTCGCATTAAACGTTCTACATGATATTCTTTTACGTAACCATTTCCCCCATGTATTTGAACAGCTTCAGTAGTTACTTTCATAGCAGTTTCTGCAGCATATAATTTTGCCATTGCTCCAGATAGATCGTAATTATTATGATTGTCTTTATCCCAAGCTGCTTTTATGCATAACATTCTGGCAGCTTCAATTTCAGTAGCCATATCTGCTAATTTAAAAGCAATTGCTTGATGTTCGCTAATTGGTTTTCCAAAAGATTTTCGTTCTTTAGAGTATTGAAGAGCTAATTCGTAAGCACCAGCTGCAATACCTAATGCTTGAGAAGCAATTCCTATTCTTCCTCCAGCTAGAGTTCTCATAGCAAATTTAAAACCAAAACCATCTTCGCCAATTCTGTTTTCTTTTGGAACTTTTACATCAGTAAACATTAATGAATGTGTATCAGAACCTCTAATTCCCATTTTATTTTCTTTTGGTCCAATAGAAAAACCTTCCATCCCTTTTTCAACAATAAATGCATTAATTCCGTGATGACCTTTTTCTTTATGAGTCTGAGCAATTACCAAATAAACACTTGCACTATTTCCGTTAGTAATCCAGTTTTTAGTACCGTTTAATAAATAGTAATCTCCTTTATCAATGGCAGTAGTATGTTGTGAAGTTGCATCGGAGCCAGCTTCAGGTTCACTTAAACAAAAAGCTCCAATAATTTCGCCTTTAGCAAGTGGTACTAAATATTTTTGTTTTTGTTCTTCAGTTCCGTAGGCTTCTAATCCCCAGCAAACTAAAGAGTTATTTACAGACATTACAACAGATGCAGATGCATCAATTTTAGAAATTTCTTCCATAGCTAATACGTATGAAACTGTATCTAAACCACTTCCTCCATACTTAGGATCAACCATCATTCCTAAAAAACCTAACTCTCCCATTTTTTTTACTTGTTCGGCAGGAAAAATTTCTTTTTCATCACGTTCTGTAACCCCAGAAAGCAATTCAGCTTGCGCAAAATCACGAGCTGCATCACGAATCATTATTTGTTCTTCTGTTAAATTAAAATCCATAATTTATAATAGTTTTGTGTGTTTGTTTATTTTTCAACAAATATAAGTTTTTTACAGCTATTTTATTGTGAATTATTTAAGATAATAAAAGGGCTATTCCAATTGGAATTATTTATTTTTTTAGGGTATTTATGGATACTATTTAAGTTGTAATTATTAAGAGAAATCTTTATTAAATTGTTGTAACCTGTATTCCAAATCTTTAAACTGAGTTGGTTTCGTTTGTGAAACACAAGCTCTAAGTCCTTCGGTATGATAGCTTCCTGTTATTTCTAATGAAATTGCAGAAATTCCATAGTATAAAAGACGTTCTAATAATTCGGAACCAGTCATGTTTTTATAAGAAAAAGTAAAGTAAAAGCCATCAGCAAGTATTTCATCTTCATCTTTATCATATACAATTGTAAATCCATTATCTAAAAATAATTTTTTCATGATTTTAGCTCTTTTACCATATTCTTTAATTAATTCAACAAAATCAAATTCACCAGAATTGGCAGCTTTTAACATTGCAGCTAAACCATATTGTGCAGAATGTGTTACTCCTGAAGATAACGAGTATAAAACTTTATAAATTAAATTGTAACCAAATAATGGATTTCCTAACTCATCATTTAAGGCATTATATTTTCTGTTAAAAAGAGCGTTGCTAATAACCATCATTCCAATTCGTTGCCCTGCATTTGAAAATGATTTTGAACTAGAGATTAGTAAAATCCAATTATCGGTGTAATTAGCAACGGTTGGTTGGTACGGAGCTTGACCAGGTTTGGAATAATCTTTTCGAAAATCCATAGCAAAATAAGCTAAATCTTCTACTACAATGGCATCATATTTTGTGGCAAGTTTTCCAATAATTTCTAATTCCTTTTCACTAAAACAAATCCAAGATGGATTATTTGGATTAGAATATATAATGGAATTTATATTTCCTTTTTCTAAATATGAAATAAGTTTTTCTTCTAAGGCTTTTCCTCGGTAATTATAAACATCAAAGGTTTCGTATTTTTGATTTAAGATTTTTAATTGCTGTTTTTGTACAGGAAAGCCTGGATCAATAAACAGAACAGTGTCTTTTTTTGAATCTAATTTGTTTGCCATTAAAAAAGTTGCAAATGCGCCTTGCATAGAACCAACTGTAGGAATACAACCTTTTCTGTCAACATTAATGTTTAAAAAGTTTTTAACAAATAAAGCAATTTCATCTTTTAAATGTGAAACTCCATCAATCATTGGATATTGTGCTGCAACACCAGCTTTTAAGGCTTTTATTTCAGCGTTCATTCCAATTTCAGGAGGTGTTAAACCAGGAACGCCCATTTCCATTCTTATAAATTTTTCTCCAGTAGTTTTTTGAATTTCGTTAACTAAACTTACTAATTCTCTAATAGAAGCAGTTCCAATATTTTTAATACCAGATTTTTCAATTTTTGATTTTACAGTTTTAAAATCTATAGGCGTATTTTGGGTTTTGGTTAATTCCATTTTAATTAATTTTTAGGTTACAAAATTAAGGAATCTTTTTAAAAAGGATGATGAAATTGCTTTATTATAAATTATAAACTATTCAAAAAAAAGAGATTTACAATCTATTTTTAATTACTAGTAATTTTATATATTTAACAAATTTTAAAAACAGCACATGACCGCAATAATTATTATTCTTTTTGTTCTAGGTTATTTAACAATTACATTAGAACATCCTCTTAAATTAGATAAAACAGTACCAGCATTATTAATGGCCGCATTGATGTGGGCTTTACTAGCTATAGGATTTCATCAAGGTTGGTTTACGTTAATTGATGCTCATGAACAGACATTAAGTGTTTTAAATGGTGTAATTAGTGATAAAACGGAAGAAAGTTTCACAAACTTACTATTACATCATTTAGGAAAAACATCTGAAATATTAATCTTTTTAATAGGAGCAATGACTATTGTTGAAATCATTGATTTGCATCGTGGTTTTGAAATTTTAAAAGGTTGGGTTAAAACCAAATCTAAAATTAGACTGTTATGGATTATCTCTATTTTAGCATTCTTTTTATCTGCAGTAATAGATAATTTAACTGCAACTATTGTTTTAATTACTTTATTAAGAAAATTAGTTAAAAATAAAAATGAAAGAATTTGGTTTGCAGGTTTAATTGTTATTGCAGCAAATGCAGGAGGAGCTTGGTCGCCAATTGGAGATGTAACTACTACCATGTTATGGATTGGTAAACGTACTTCTGCGGCTCATTTAGTAGAACGATTATTTTTACCATCATTAGTTAATTTAGTGGTTCCAGTGTTATTAGCATCATTTTTCTTACCAGTTTTTAAAGGAAATATTGAAATAGAAGAAACAAGTAAAGAAGAATTAGATTCTGAGAAATTGTTAAGTAGTAGAACTATGTTGTTTTTAGGATTAGGTATGATATTGTTTGTGCCTGTATTTAAAACCGTAACACATTTGCCTCCATATTTAGGAATGATGTTAGGCTTAGGAGTAGTTTGGTTAGTGTCAGAATTTATACATCCTGAAGAGGATTTTTCACAAGAAAAAAGGCATTTATATTCTGCACATAAGGCATTATCACGAATTGAAATGTCTAGTATTCTATTTTTCTTAGGAATTTTAATGGCTGTATCAGCTTTAGAATCTATTGTTTATGGTTCCATTAATGGCGAAGCTATGGGTTCACTACGTTATTTAGCTGAAGTTTTAAATAATGCAATTCCAAATCAAAGTATTGTAATATCATTATTAGGTGTTTTATCTGCAATTATAGATAACGTTCCTTTAGTAGCAGCTTCTATGGGTATGTATAATGCACCGATAGATGCAAGTATTTGGCATTTAATTGCTTATGCAGCAGGTACAGGAGGAAGTATGCTTATTATTGGATCTGCAGCTGGTGTTGCAGCCATGGGAATGGAAAAAATAGATTTTATTTGGTATATGAAAAAAATATCGTGGTTAGCAGTTATTGGCTATGGACTAGGATATTTACTATTACTTTTTATGGAATCTTTAAAATTTTAATAAAAGCAAACTACAATTTAACTTTAAAAAATACGTTTCTTATTAAGTTAACTTAAAAAGGAAAAATATGCTTGTTGCAATACAACAAAAAGTTGAATCTGCTAAAAATTTATTAGAAAACTCCCAATCACAAGAAAAAACACTATCTGTATATAAGCTTATAATGGATGGAGGCGTTGGAGGTCAAATTATTATTGCAATATTATTATTGTTATTAATTGTTGCTTTATATATTTATTTTGAACGATTTTTTACTATTAAAGCTGCTACTAAAACGGATAGTGATTTTATGAATAAAATTAGAGATCACGTTTCTAATGGTAAAATTGAATCTGCAAAAGTATTATGCGCGCAGGTTAATTCCCCAGCTGCTAGATTAGTAGAAAAAGGAATTTCAAGAATAGGTAAACCTTTAGAAGATATTAATACTGCAATTGAAAATGCTGGTCGTTTAGAAATTTATAGATTAGAGAAAAACGTAAGTGTTTTAGCAACAATTGCTGGAGCAGCACCAATGTTAGGGTTTTTAGGAACAGTAATTGGGATGATTATTGCCATTCATCAAATTGCTAATGCAGGAGGTCAATTAGATATTAAAATGCTTTCGGACGGACTTTATACAGCAATGACAACTACAGTTGCAGGTTTAATTGTGGGTATTATTTCTTATATTCAATACAATCATTTAGTGGTAAAAACAGATAAAGTGATGTATGAAATGGAAGCAAAATCGGTAGAATTCCTAGATTTACTAAACGAACCTGTTTAATATGAAAATTAAAGGAAGAAATAAAGTAAATCCGAATTTCAATATGTCTTCAATGACAGATATTGTTTTTTTGTTACTCATCTTTTTTATGATAACATCTACATTAGTTACCACTAGTGCGCTTGATATTTTATTACCAAAAGCAAATGGTAAAACGGAAAATAGAAAATCTGTATCCGTAAGTATAACTAAAAATTTAACTTTTTATATTGATACTAAAAAGGTAAGTGAAAATCAATTGGAAAATAAATTACTTGCCGTATTATCAAAAAAAGAAAGCCCAACTATTGTGCTAAGAGCAGAAGAAGGAGTTCCTATTGAAAAAGCAGTGAAAGTAATGGATATTGCAAATAGAAATAGGTTTAAAGTAATTTTAGCAGTTAGGCCAAAATAAATATGTCAAATCTTTTAAATACAAAAGAAAAAAGAAAATCGGCAATCATTACAACTTTTATAATGATTGCAATCCTTTTTGCTATGTTTTATGTAGGACTAAGTTATTTAGATCCGCCAGAAGAATTTGGAATTGCTTTAAATTTTGGAACATCAAATGTTGGCAAGGGTAATTTACCACCAAAGCAAACCGTAAAGCCAGTTGTTCAAAAGAGTGTCCCTCAAGAAGAAGTTAAAAGTGAACAAAAAGCAACAGAACAAAAAGTAGTTGCAACCGAAAAAGTAATTACACAAAACACAGAAGATGCTATTGCTATAAAAAAGCAACAAGAAGCTAAAAAGAAAGCAGAAGCTATTGCAAAAAAAGAAAGAGAACGCCAAGAAGCTATTGCAAAACAAAAAGCGGTAGAAGAAGCTAAAAAGAAAAAACTAGATGCTTTAATAGGTGGTATTAATAATGCCGAAGGAAAGTCAACATCAGGCGAAGGTGATGATAATCAAGCAGGAGATAAAGGTAAAATAACTGGAAATCCAAATGTAAACGGATATTATGGTAATGGAGGATCTGGTGGTAATGGAGATTATTTTTTAGGGAATAGAAAACCAACAAATAAACCAAAACCTAAGTATATTTGTAACGAAGAAGGTTTGGTGGTTGTAGAAATTAAAGTAGACGTACAAGGAAATGTTATAAAAGCAGTTGCCGGTATTAAAGGTTCAACAAATACAGCGGATTGTTTAGTGTCACAAGCAAAAGCTGCAGCATTAAAAACAAAATGGCAACCAGATGAAAAAGCACCTTCTCAACAAACAGGATATATAAAATACAGGTTTAAGCTAGCACAATAAAATTAATGAATTACAATAATACTTTAGATTGGATGTTTTCTTGCCTTCCAATGTATCAAAGACAAGGAAAAACGGCCTTTAAAAAAGATTTAACCAATAGTATTTTATTATCCAATCAGCTAAATAATCCTGAAAAAAAGTTTAAAAGTATTCATGTAGCAGGCACCAATGGAAAAGGATCAACAAGCCATATGATTGCTTCTGTTTTACAAGAAGCTGGATATAATGTTGGTTTGTACACATCTCCTCATTTAAAAGATTTTAGAGAGCGAATTAAAATTAATGGACAGCCTATTAAAAAAATGGAAGTTATTAATTTTGTTAAGAACAATAAATCGTTTTTTGAAAACCACAAGCTTTCATTTTTTGAAATGACTGTGGGTTTGGCATTTAATTGTTTTGCTAAACATAATGTTGATATTGCAGTTGTTGAAGTTGGTTTAGGAGGAAGGTTAGATTCAACTAATGTAATAACTCCAGTAGTTTCTGTAATTACCAATATAGGTTTAGATCATATACAATTTTTAGGCGAAACTTTACCTGAAATTGCCTTTGAAAAAGCAGGAATTATTAAACCTGAAATTCCGGTAGTTATTGGCGAAAATCAAAAAGAAGTTATGCCTGTTTTTAAAGAAATAGCAAAAGAAAATAAAACAGAACTGCATTTATCATTTCAGCTAAAAACCAATTTAAAAACCGATTTAAACGGTAATTATCAAAATCAAAATTTAAAAACAGCACTTCAAACTATAACTATTTTAAAAGATAATGATTTTATAATTTCTGATGAAAACATTAAAAAAGGGTTTTTAAATGTAGTGGCAAATACTGGATTATTGGGACGATGGCAAATTCTTAATAAATCTCCCAAAATTATTTGCGATACAGGGCATAACAAAGAAGGATTACAATATGTTATGCAACAGTTATCTGAAGAAAATTTTCAAACTTTACATATTGTTTTTGGGGTTGTTAATGATAAAGACTTAAAATCTATTTTACCACTGTTTCCAAAAAATGCTATTTATTATTTTTGCAAACCAAATATACCTAGAGGTTTAGAAGAAACTAAATTGCAACAACAATGTAAACCTTACCATTTGTTTGGAAATAGTTATACTTCCACTAACGAAGCTTTGAAAACTGCTAAAAATAATGCGAACAAAAATGATGTTATTTTTGTTGGAGGGAGCACTTTTGTAGTAGCGGAAATCATTTGATTTTCAGGGTGTTTAAAATTTAATTTGTATGTTAGAGCTAATCAACTTCAAATAAATTATTTACAGGAAATCATGGAGATTATGTATATCATAATGTGCCCGAACTAGCAAAATAATTTAGTTAATTTATAGACTCTGAATATTTTAGTTCAGAGTCTTTTTAAAAATAATAAAATAATTTTGTTTTTTTTAAAAAAAGCTTTGTGTAATAACTTTTCAAGTTATATATTTGCATCCGCTAAGGGCAATTAGCTCAGTTGGTTCAGAGCACCTCGTTTACACCGAGGGGGTCGGGGGTTCGAATCCCTCATTGCCCACCAAAATTTAAGCTTCCAGAAATGGAAGCTTTTTTTATGCTTTTATTTTTATAATTATATTATAAGTTTATTATATTTATTTACAATTTCTAAGTTGTAATTAAGGAAAATTTATTGTTAAGTGTTACAAATGTTACAAACAATATAATTATACATGATATTTTTGATACTTTAGGGAGCAGAAATAAACATAGTATTTATTGGTTTTCCCTGATGTTTAAGTGGAATAAATAAGTAGTATGGAGGATATAGTAAAAGAAAATTTAAGGCTTAAAGAAGAGATATTAAATTTTAAAAAAAGACAAAGGCTTGAGCATGCTATAGATTTACAACGATTGTTTGGTCAACTTCTTATTAGAGTTGATAACGAAAAACACTTGTTTCAGGATATATGTAAAATTATAGTTCAAAAGGGTAAATATAAACTTGCGTGGATTGGTTTTGCTATGGACAACAAAACAATATCTCCAGTAGCATCCTCAGGTTTTAAAAATGACTATTTAAATAATATCAAAATAAGTTGGGGGGATGATAAATATGGTGGCGGACCAACTGGACAAGCTATAAAAACTGGAAAGTATTTTGTAATGCAGGATATTATTAATAATCCTAAATTTAAACCTTGGAAAACAGCAGCAATTAATAATGGGTTTAAATCTTCAATATCCTTACCTCTAATTATTAATAATACAGTTATTGGAGCTATTAATATCTATTCAGATCAAGATAATGCTTTTAATGAAGAAGAAATAAAAATTCTTTTAAGATCTGCAAAGGATTTATCAATGGGAATATCAAACATACGACAGAAAATAAAGATTGATTTACAAACAGCAGAATTAAAAAAATCTAAAGAAGTAATTGCAGATAGTGAAGAAAAATATAGAGCAATTGTAGAAAACACTTCAGAATGGATTTGGGAACTAAACAAAAAAGGCATAATTACCTATAGTAATTCAGTTGTAGAGCAAATTCTGGGATACTCGAATGTTGATATAATAGGGAAAAATAATTTTTCATTAATTCAGAAAGTTGATAGAAGTAGAATTCTAAATATTTTTTTGAAAAAAGTTAAACAAAAGGAAGGTTGGAAAAATTTAGAATTAAGATGGATTCATAAAGATGGTAGTTGTAGGCATCTTGAAAGCAGTGCTATTCCGATATTAGATAAAGAAGGAGTATTTAAAGGATTTAGAGGAATAAATAGAGATATAACTGAGCGAAAACAAAAGGATGCTGAAAATAAAAAACTTTCAACAGTAGTTGAACAAAGTGCAAATACAATTATAATTACAGATGTTAATGGTGGAATAGAATATGTAAATCCCAGATTTACAAAAGTATTCGGCTATACAGCCAAAGAAGTTATTGGAAAATTTCCTAGAATTTTAAAGTCTGGAAAACATCCAAAAGAATTTTATAGTGAACTTTGGAAAACTATAAAATCTGGAAAAATTTGGAAAGGGGAATTTCAAAATAAAGCAAAAAATGGTAATTTGTTTTGGGAGCAAGCAACCATAACACCTATAAAAAACGATGAAGGTAAAATAATAAATTTTTTATCAATCAGAGAAGATATCACTATTCAAAAAGAAGCTGAAAAAAAATTAAAAAAAGCTTTGGCTAAAGCCGAAGAGTCAGATAAACTTAAATCAGCATTTTTAGCTAATATGAGCCATGAGATTAGAACACCAATGAATGGAATAATTGGTTTTTCTGAATTTTTATTAAAACCAAATTTGTCAGAGAACAAAAGGCAAGAGTTTGCCAATGTTGTAATTAAAAATAGTAAACAATTATTAGCAATTGTGAATGACATATTGGATATTTCAAAAATTGAGGCGGGAGCTATACAACTTAATTATGAATGTGTTAATATCAACAAACAATTAGATGATTTATATGCTTTTTATCAACCCATAGCGAAGGAAAATAATTTAAAATTATTTTATAGAAAAGGATTAGAAAATAATGAAAGTATAATTGATATTGATAAAACAAAACTAAATCAAATATTAAGAAACTTATTATCAAACGCATTTAAATTTACAACAGAAGGAAGTATAGAGTTTGGCTATCATTTAGTTGACGATAATTTGCAATTTTATGTAAAAGACACTGGAGTAGGTGTTGATAAGGAGTTTGAAAATACTATTTTTGATAGATTTTCTCAGGGTAAACGTACAATAAATAAACTTAAATCAGGAACTGGACTTGGTTTGGCAATTTCTAAAAACTTTGTGGAATTATTTAACGGAAAAATTTGGTTTACAACTGGAGATAATGGAACTACAATGAATTTTACAATTCCTTATATTAAGAAAAACAAAAACAAGCCAATACTTACTGCTTTTATTAAAGAAGAAAGAGGGGAAGCTCAAGTAGAACATAAAAAAATAACAATTTTAGTTGCTGAAGATGAAGATTATAATATGATGTACATAAATGAACTATTCTCAAAAACAAATTTTAAAATTATTGAGGCAAGTAACGGAAAACAAGCCATTGAATTGTTCGAAAAACATCCTGAAATAGATATAGTATTAATGGATATTCAAATGCCTGTTATGAATGGAAATGAAGCGATGAAAGAAATGAGAAGAAAAAGTTTTTCATTGCCTATAATAGCTATTTCAGCTTTTGCGATGGAATCAGATAAAAAAAAGGCTTTAGAAGATGGATTTAGTGAATACTTGTCTAAACCAATAGATAGAAAATTACTTTTTAATATAATTAACAAGTATTCTTATCAAGTTAAAGAACTTTAAATTCTAATAGTAAAAGATAATACGAATTTTCCATAAAATTAGTTGATATTTAATATTTAATTCCAATTCAAAAAATGATAGAGAATTTTTTTTTAACAAATGATTATTTTTCATATATTTAGATGTACATAAAGCATGTAGGTTTAACTTTTAAAAAATAAATAAATGGCAAAATTTGAAATTTACACAGACAAACGAGGAGAGTTTAGATTTAGATTAAAAGCTAGCAATGGGCAGGCTATATTAGCAAGCGAAGGCTATAAAGCTAAATCAGGATGTACTAATGGAATAGAATCTGTTAGAAAGAACTCTCAAAATGATAGTAATTATGAAAGATTACAATCAAAAAGTGGTAAACCATATTTTAATTTGAAGGCTTCAAATGGGCAAGTAATAGGAACTAGCGAAATGTATGAATCTACCAGCGGAATGGAAAATGGAATTGCTTCAGTTAAGAAAAATGCACCAAATGCAGAAATTTCTGAATAATTAAAAATATTAAGAAGTTAAAAGTATTACTTAAGTTTAAAAGTTCCCTTATTTGGGAGCTTTTTTATTTTAATAACCTTTTTAAAGCATTAAAAAACATTAAATCAAATTTCAACTTTTTAGCTATTAAATTTTTATATTTGATAAATACTAAAAATTGTAATTATTGTATTAACTAATTTTTATTTTAAGTGAAATTAAAAACGCACACACTTTTTTTTCTTGTTTTTTTAGGATTTAATTTGTTGAAGGCTCAAGAAATTCCTCCAATTGAAAATTATTACCCAGAGGATTATAAAGCTGAAAATCAAAATTGGTCAATATCACAAACCAAAGATAATTATATTTATATAGCTAATAATAAAGGATTGCTTGAATATAATGGCGCCAATTGGCAATTATATCCTTCACCAAATAATACTATTATTAGAGCCGTAAAAGTTATTGGAGATAAAATTTATACAGGTAGTTATATGGAATTTGGCTACTGGCAGAAGGATATTTATGGACATCTACAATACACATCATTAAGTAATAATTTAAAAGAACCTTTAAAAGAAGATGAGCAATTTTGGAATATTATTGAGCTTGATAATTGGATACTGTTTCAATCATTAAACAGAATTTACATTTTTAATACGGTTAATAAATCTTTTAAAGTTATTGAATCCAAAACTTTATTAACTAAAATTTTTAAGGTTAATAATCATATTTATTTTCAAAAAATTAATGATGGAATTTATAAAATTGAAAAAGGTAAAGCAGTTTTAGTAACTAATGATGAAATTGTTAAAAGCAATACGTTAGTTAATATTTTTTATGAAAATAATGCGCTATTAATTCAAACTCAGAATAAAGGTTTTTATAGTTTTAAAAATGATAAACTAACTTCTTGGAACACAAAGGCAAATAGTATAATTTCTAAATATAGTGTTTATAGTAGTTTAAGACTTAGAGATGGTTCATTTGCACTTGGTACTATTTCAAATGGAGTTGTTCAAATAAATGAAAAAGGAGACGTTTTAAATATTATTAATCAAGAGAAAGGGTTAATTAATAATACGGTATTAAGCATGTTTGAAGATACTAATCATAATTTATGGTTGGGTTTAGATAATGGTATAAGTGTTATTAATTACAATTCGCCTTTTAGTGTTTACAATGATTTAAAAGGAAATATAGGAACTGTATACGCGTCTATAGTTTACAACGGAAATATTTATTTGGGAACTAATCAAGGTTTATTTTATAAAAAAACAGACTCCAATGAAGATTTTAAATTTATTAAAAATACTAATGGACAAGTTTGGTGTTTAAAAAAGTACTATAACACATTATTTTGTGGGCATAATTTAGGAACTTTTATTATAAAAGGTAATAGTGCAAACTTGATTTCAACGGTTATGGGAACCTGGGATATTAAACCGATAAAGTCCAATCCAAATTTGCTAATGCAAGGAAATTATGATGGTTTAACAGTTTTAATAAAAGAAAATAATAAATGGAAGTTTAGAAATAAATTAAAAGATTTTGATATTTCCAGCAAGTTTTTCGATTTCATATCAGATAATGAATTGTTTGTTAGCCATGAATATAAAGGAGTATTTAAGCTAAAATTAGATGACAATTACACCAAGGTTTTAAGCTATAAAACGGAAAAAAGTATTCCTAAGGGGTTGAAATCTAGTATTGTAAATTATAATAATTGCTTATATTATACTTATAAAGAAGGCGTTTTTAAATATGATAAAAAAGCACAAAAATTTTCTAAAGATAAAATATTATCAAAAAAGTTATTTGATAATGATACTTATTTATCAGGAAAATTAATTGAAGACATTAGTACAAATACTTTATGGGGTTTTACTAATAAAAGCATTCTATTTTTTTCTCGTGGAGAGCTAAATGAGGAACTACAGGTTACTAAAATTTCAATTCCGTCTAACTTACGTAAAAATATTCCTGGATATGAAAATTTAGCTTATTTAAATAATCGTAAATATTTGTTTGGAACTTCAAATGGTTATGTAATTATTGATTTAAGTAAAGTTGTAGATAAACCATATAAAATTAAAATTAATTCAATTGATAAAAGCACTATAGCAGGAAATAAAACACCTGTTAAATTAAATGGATTAACTAATTTTAGTTCTAAAGAAAATAATATTTATTTTAAATATAGCGTACCTGATTTTGATAAATATGAGGAAGTTAATTATCAATATAAATTAGAAGGATTATATGATGGTTGGAGTAATTGGACAACAAATTCTGAAGTATCATTTAAAAACTTATCATTTGGAGATTATACTTTTATAGTAAAAGCTCAAATTGGTAATAAGTATTCAATTAATAATGCAAGTTATTCATTTACTATAAACCGTCCATGGTTTATTAGTAATCTATTCATAGCAATTTATGTTTTACTATTGCTATTACTGTTATATACCATTCATATTTTATACAAACGTCATTACACAAAACAAAAGAAAAAATTATTAGAAAAACAACAACAGCAGTTTACTTTATCTCAACTTGAAAATGATAAAGTAATAATGAAATTAAGAAATGATCAGTTACGTCAAGAAGTTCAAAGTAAAACGCGTGAATTATCTGCCTCAACAATGAATATTATTAAGAAGAATGAAATTCTTAATACTATAAAAGATGAATTATTAGAAGTAAAGGATAATGCAAACATTAAACCAGTTATTTCTATTATAAACAAACATTTAAGTCATAAGGACGATTGGAATACCTTTCAGAAAGCATTTAACAATGCAGATAGTGATTTTTTAAAGAAAATAAAATCGCTACATCCGAATTTAACGCCAAATGATTTAAAACTGTGTGCTTACCTTAGATTAAACTTATCATCAAAAGCAATTGCCCCACTTTTAAACATTTCACCACGTAGTGTTGAAATAAAAAGGTATAGACTCCGTAAAAAGATGGATTTATCTCATTCAAAAAGTCTTGTTGAGTATATTTTACAAATTTAATAATTGCAGCATTTTAACAATTTACCTCAACATTACCTCAACAATAACGGTTTCGAAGGCTTAAATATTTAATTTATTTTGTAACGTTTATTATAAAAATGTTAAGCTATATAAGCTGTTTAGCTATCTTTATTTTGTTTTTAAGTATTCACTTTATTTCTGTATGTTTATTATATAGGTTAAATTTTTGTTAAGGAATTGCTAAGTAAGTAATTTTAATAAAATTTAATTCAAATTAATCTTATCTATATGAAATCTATTGTTTTATCAATTTTTTTAAGTTTAGTAGGTATTGTTGTATCTGCACAAACTTTCGAAATTAAGGGAACTGTAGCAGATGCTGATGGAATGCCTTTACCAGGTGTTTCTATTATTGTAAAAAATACAACTAAAGGCGCTTCTACAGATTTTGAAGGAAATTTTACAATAACTAAAGTAAATAAGGGAGAAATTTTAATATTCTCTTATTTAGGGTATGTAACCAAAGAAGTTACCATTACAAATGCTAATACTTTAAATGTCCAGTTAAATGAGGACACACAGAGTTTAGATGAAGTTGTGGTTATTGGTTATGGAACTCAAAAAGTTAGTAAAATTTCTGGTTCAGTTTCAACAGTTAATCAAAAAAGCGTTGAACTATTAAAACCAGTAAGGGCAGAAGAAGCTCTTCAAGGACAGGCAGCTGGTGTAAATGTTATTTCAAACGGTTCGCCAGGATCTAAGCCTACTGTTTTAATTAGAGGTATTCCATCATATACAGGAACAGACCCATTAGTAGTTATTGATGGTGTTTCTCAAACTTTGGATGATTTAAACTCACTTAATCCATCAGATATTCAGTCCATAAATGTATTGAAAGATGCTGCTTTGTCAGCAATTTATGGAGTAAAAGGAGGAAATGGTGTAATTGTTGTTAAAACAAAATCTGGTAAAAGAAATTCTAAAGCAAGTTTTAGTTTTGATTCTTCATATGGTGTTCAAAAAGTAGCTAATATAATTGATGTATTAAATGCTAGTGAATATGCAGCTATTTTAAATGAAGCAAGTTCTAATGCTGGTGAAGGTTTAATTTTTAATGATATTTCAAATTTTGGTTCAGGCACAAACTGGCAAAAAGAAGTTTTAGTTGACGCTCCAATTAGTGTTAATAATTTTACTGCTTCAGGTGGTAGTGAAAGTACTTCTTATTATTTATCCGCTGGATATCTTCAACAAGAAGGAGTTGTTGGTGGAGGAGATAAATCATTTTTTAATAGAGCCAATTTTACAGCTAACTTTAATACAAGTATAACAGATAAAGTTACATTTATTGCAAATACTAATTATGCTAATATTAAAAATAGTAATTTATCGGAAAATAATATAACAAGTGTACTTTCAAATGCACTAAACTTTGACCCTACAGTTTCACCATACGATGCAAATGGTAATTTTGGAACAAGTTCAACAATTACGCAAGAAATTAGAAATCCTTTAGCATTAATTGATAATACATATAATGAAGGAAAAACAAACAAACTTACTGGTAAATTAGAATTACAATATGATTTGTTAGATAATTTAAAAATTACTTCAAGATATGGTTATACGTATGTAGATGTTTATGGTAAAAATTTCTCTCCATTAGTGTTTTATGGAATAGGACATAACGCTACTAATGCAAATCCTGATTTATCACCAATTGTAACTGTAGATGGAGAAGGAAATGAAACTTCAACTCATAGTAGAATTTCAGAATCTAAAACTAACTATTTCAATTTTACCTATGAATTATATGGAAACTTTAACTTTAAAATTAAAGAAGATCATAATTTTGAAACAGTTTTAGGTATTTCAATTGCTAAAAGCACAGGAGATAATATTACAGCAAATGCTGTTGATATTCCTTTTAATTCATGGGATTATGCTGATGTAAGTTCTGCAACTGGAGATCCTAAATCTCAAACTTCTAGTTCATGGCAATATAAAAACAGAAATATTTCTTATTTCTCAAGAATTAATTATGATTATAAAGGTAAATATTTAGCTTCATTTACTGGAAGAGCTGATGGATCAACTAGTTTTGGTAAAAATAATAAATTTGCCTTTTTCCCTTCAGCATCTTTAGGTTGGGTAGTTTCAAATGAAGATTTTTTCAAGTCTAATACTATAAATTATTTAAAATTACGAGGAAGTTATGGTTCTGTAGGTAATGATAATATTAGCCCACAATTTTCAACTATTTCAACATTTCCAAAGTATACATTTGATGGTACTATAGTTAGTGGATCTACATTATATTCTATTCCTAACGATAATGTTTCTTGGGAAAATCAAGTTCAATATAATGCAGGTTTTGATATTAAATTATTTGATAGTAAAGTAAGTTTAACAGCAGATTATTTCCAAAAAACGGTTAATGATTTACTATTCAACCCAACACTATCATTATATTTAGGAACACCAGCTTACCCAGCGTCAAATATTGGAAAAACAAAAAGTTATGGTATTGATGCTACTTTAGGCTTTAATAATACTTTTTCTGATGATTTTAATGTAAATACTACTTTTAGTTTTACTACTTCTACCAATAAAGTTGTAAAAATAAATAATGGAGATAAATTTATTTGGGGTGCAGGTTATGGAATTCCTTATACTACTTTAACTCGATTTGAAGAAGGATTTTCTCCAGGATATTTCTATGGATATAAAACCGACGGAATATTCCAAAACCAAGGTGAAATTGACACTCATGCAACTCAAGATGGAGCACAACCAGGAGACATTCGTTATGCAGACATAAATCATGATGGCGTTATTGATGCTAATGACCGAACCAAAATTGGTGACCCATTTCCAAGTTTTACTTTAGGTTGGAATTTATCTTTAGATTATCATAATTTCGATTTCAACGTGTTTACTTATGCATCAGTTGGAGGAGATATTTATAGAGCTTATGAAAGAAATTTAAACTATACGAATCGATTTTCATCTACTTTAGATAGATGGACAGGACCAGGAACAAGTAATAGTGAACCAAGAGTAACTTTTGTGGATACTAACAATAACTTAAGAGCATCTGACAGATATGTTGAAGATGGAAGCTTTGTTAAAATTAAAAATGTCCAAATAGGGTATACTTTGCCAAGCTCATTTTATAAAGTTACCGGATTTACTAAAATTAGAATATATACTCAAGTAAAAAATGCTTTTACTTTTACAAAATATTCTGGATATGACCCTGAAATATCATCTGGTGTTTTAGATACAGGAATTGATAGAGGAACTTATCCTCAACCAAGGATTTTTTCATTAGGTGTAAATGTTAAATTTTAAAAGTAAGAAAATGAAATTTTTTAAACAATTAACAATTTTAAGCGTACTAGCATTTTTGGCTCCGTCATGTACTAGTTACGTTGATTATAATCCAAAAGAGAATTATGAAATTACTTCAGATGTATATTTTCAGTCTGCTGACGATTATAAAGCTGCAGTTGTAGGAGTTTATGATCCATTACAATGGACATATCTTAATGTATTAATTGGAGATATAGCATCGGACAATTCATTAAGTGGCGGAGAAAGCGCTACGGATGTTATTGGGTTGCAAAATATTGATAATATGACTCAAAGACCAAATAATGATAATTTAACTTCTATTTGGAAATGGTTATATGAAGGAGTTAATAGAGCCAATTATTTAGAGGAAAATAAAAATAAATTAGACTTTGATAATAAAGAAGAACTTTATGGAGAGGTGTATTTTTTAAGAGCTTACTACTATTTTCAGTTAGTTAAATTCTTTGGCGATGTGCCATTATTTACTACTTCAAGATTATCTGCAACAGATTCAGGAACCTTACAAAGATCTCCAAAAAGCGAAGTATATGCTCAAATTGAGACAGACCTATTAAATGCAATTAATGTATTACCAACTACACAAGCTCAAAAAGGAAGAGTTACAAAATATGCTGCGGAAGCTCTTTTAGGAAAAGTGTATTTATTTGAAGCAGGTGATGACGATTCATCTCCATATCTAGTTAAAGCAGCTAATATGCTTGAAAATGTAATTGGTGTTTATAGCTTAGTTCCTGATTATGGATCTCAATTTTTAAAATCAGGAGAAAACGGTTTAGAGTCTGTATTTGAAATACAATATACAAATACTTCTGATTGGTATGATTGGGGTTATGTGCCTCAAGGAACTGAAGGTAATTTTGGAGTAATCCACAATGGACCAAGAGCATATTCAGGACCATTATACGCTTCAGGATGGAGTTTTAATATACCAACACAAGATTTATATAATTCATTTGAAGATGGAGATACTCGTAGAGATGCTTCCATATTAAATATGGTAAAATTTGCGGAAGATAATGCTGACTATAATAATGGAGCTGGAGTTTCTTATGCAGAAGGTTATAAGCACACAGGTTATTATAACAATAAATATATTCCTAGAGCTGGTGAAAGTGGAGCTCAAACAGAATTGAATTATTTAAATAATTACAGAGCAATTAGATATGCTGATGTGTTATTAATGGCAGCTGAAGCAAATAATCGTTCAGGATTAAGTGATTCAAACGCTCAAAATTATTTGAATCAAGTTAGAGATAGAGCTTTTGGAGATACTGCTCATAGAGTAACAGTAACAAAACAAGCTATTTGGGATGAACGAAATTTTGAACTTTCAATGGAAGGACAGCGTTTCTTTGATTTAGTTAGAACAGGTCAAGCTGCTGATAAAATTAACGGTTTTGTTACAGGTAAAAATGAAGTATTTCCAATTCCTCAGCAAGAGGTTGATATTTCAGGTTTAACTCAAAACCAAGGATATTAAAATTAAAAATTAAAAATATGAAAGCATTAAAATATTTTTTAAGTGCCTTTTTAATAGTAGCTATAACTATAAGTTGTATTCAAGATGAATTAGGTAGTACTAATTTTGTATCAACAGCAACTGCACCTACTAATATAACCGCACTTTTTAACGTAACCCAAGATAATACGGGAACCGTTACAATAACACCAAATGGAGATGGAGCAATTTCATACGATATATATTTTGGTGATGGAACAACAGAACCCGCTAAACTTAATCAAGGTAAAAGCGTAACCCATGTTTTTGCTGAAGGTAGTTATGAAGTTAAAATTATAGCTTATGGAATTACAGGTTTAAAAGCTGAAGTTACACAACCATTAGTTGTTTCGTTTAAAGCACCTGAAAACTTAGCGGTTACTATTGAAAATGATTTAGCAGTTTCAAAACAAGTAAATGTAACTGCAACTGCAGATTATGGGCTAACTTACGATGTGTATTTCGGAGAGCCTGGAAATGATACTCCTGTAACAGGAAATATTGGAGAAACAGTTTCTTATGTTTACCAAAATGCAGGAACTTATACTATTCGAGTAGTTGCAAAAAGCGCTGCTATTGCTACTACTGAGTATAGTGAAGACTTTTTAGTAACAGCAATTTTACAACCTTTAAATTCAGCACCAACACCAGAAGCAAGAATTGATACAGATGTAATTTCTATTTTTAGTGATGCTTATACTGATGTTGCTGGAACAGATTATTTCCCAGATTGGGGGCAAGGTGGTCAAGGAAGTAGCTGGGCAATGTTTGATTTGAATGGAGATAGCATGTTACAATATATTAACTTAAGCTATCAAGGAATTCAATTTGGTTCTGCTGTAGATGCATCTTCTATGGAATTTTTACATGTAGATGTTTGGACACCAGATGTAACAGGTATTGATATTTTTCCAATTGATGGTAATGGAGCGGCTGAAAAATTTGTTCATAGAGATTTAGTAGCTAATCAATGGAATAGCTTTGATATTCCATTAACAGAATTTACGGATCAAGGTCTTCCAATAAATGATATTATCCAGTTTAAATTAGTGGCATCTAATTGGGCCGAAGGAACTGTATTTATGGATAATATATATTTTTATAAATCGCCTACTGAATTAATTCAACTTCCAATCAATTTTGAGTCTTCAAATTTAGTTTATACTTGGGAAGGTTTTGGGGATGCTAATTATGGGCCAATTCCAGCATCTGTAGTTACTAATCCAGATCAATCAGGAATGAATACATCCTCAAAAGTTGTGGAGATTAATAAAACAGCAGGAGCTCAAACTTGGGCAGGAGCAAGTATGAATTTAGATGCTCCAGTTGATTTTTCAAATGGAACTACAGTTAAAGTTAAAGTATGGTCACCAAGAGCAGGAGTTCCTATTT
>Ga0316204_10005004_pt1 | contig 22711 bp, 21 predicted proteins | sample 6monrhotite_MG_2_FD_205661 | JGI IMG/M metagenome (GOLD analysis project Ga0316204, IMG submission 205661) | Microbial mat bacterial communities from mineral coupon in-situ incubated in ocean water Damariscotta River, Maine, United States -... | ecosystem: Environmental > Aquatic > Marine >... | reverse complement strand
AGAAACTCATCATAGGGGGAGATGAGTTTTTAAATAATAACCTACTAAGGGGAATGAAATTGAACATTCTAGAAAAAACCAACCCTATTGCGAAAGCAGTTAAGCTAGCACTTCTAGCGGGTGCCGTCGCAACATCGTTTTCAGCGCCATTATTTGCAGCTGAAGATAATGATGACGATGATGAAAAGAAAATAATTATTACAGGATCGCGAATAACACGTACTGATATAGAAACTGCTTTACCTGTAACTACGATTACAGCTGAAGATATTCAAGCATCTGGTTTACCGAGTATTGGTGAAGTGATTGCACAACTACCATTTAATTCACAGGGTAGTTTTGTTAGCTCGGGCACGAGCTCTGCAGCGAATCACTCAAGCTCAGGTCTTCGTGGTCTTGATAGTAGTCGTACACTGACCTTGATTGATGGTAAGCGTATTGCTCCCTCACCAACCTGGGGCACCGGTGCGGTTAACCTGAATATGATTCCATTAGAAGCGGTAGAACGTGTCGATGTTTTACGAGATGGTGCTGCTGCAATTTATGGCTCTGATGCTATTGGTGGCGTGATAAATATTATATTAAAGAAAGATTTTGAAGGTGTACGCCTCAACTACACAATGGGACGACCATCACGTTCTATGGGTGATGAGGATGGTTTTAACTTAACAGTAGGTGCTGCAGGAGAAAAAGGCAGTTTTATTGGTGTTTTTGAACACAAGGAGTGGGAAGGAATTGAATACGGTATCGTTGGGGCTGGTGGCGACCGAGGTCCATTGGATGCTGACTTTGATATAGGCTGGAGACGAAGCACTCTATATTCACCTCATGGTTCATATCAAAGGCTGGATGATGATACCTGGCATGCTGGTGAAAACTGTCCTGATGCCTCAGCTGGTGATTTATCTCGTGTCTTGACTGTTAGTGGTGGCGAGCGTTGTGGTTATGCCTTCTATGCTGGTAAAGACTATATGCCCTCACGTAAAAAAGATTCATTCTTTGGTAATTTTGTCTACAAAATTAATAATGATATGACCTTAGATACCACCGCAATGATTGTTCGTGATACCACGGTAACCGGTACGACTTCAGTTTGGTCTGGTGCTCTTGCGATGGCTGCTGATAACATAAACAATCCTACCTTTGGCACTGCCAATCCTACCGATATAAATGCTTACCACCGTCTAGTTGGTGTCGCAGATCGTGAAACGGATTACACCTCTCTGGGTATGCATTTCAATACCACTTTGCGTTGGTTAATTGGCGATGGTGAATTATCAGCATCTGCTTCTGCTAGCCGTCAGGACGTTTTCTCATGGCAAGAGCATTACATCTTCCCTGATAGATTACAGGATGCGGTTACTAACGAATTGTTCGATCCTTTTGTACCTGGTGGTAATGCCGATCAAGATACATTAAATAGTTTCCTCCATACCAGTACTCGACGTGCCGATATGGTGGTGAATTCAGCTGATGTTATCTGGAGCTCGAATACTGACTTTATGCTTGGTGGCGGTACCATAGCCTATGCAGTGGGTGCAGAAGCACAGAACTTCAGTTTCCTTGATAAACTGGATAGACAATCTTCACCTGGTGGTAATGCTTGGCCAACATTTGGTGGTAACGATGGCGGTGCTCGTGATTATTGGGCAGCCTATGCAGAGTTTGATTTACCTGTTACTGATACTCTTAATGTTAAGCTGGCTACACGCTATGATAAATATAGCCTGCCAGATAAAGGCCAGTTATCCTCAAGTGTTAATGTCCGTTGGGATGTGACTGAAGATGTGATGTTACGTGGCTCATATTCACAAGGGTTTCGTGCCCCAAGTGTGAGTGATTTGTTAGCTCAGGCTGCACTAAGTTTCAATGCGGTTACAGATACCATGCGTTGTAATACCGGAGACACCAATTTTTCTGATGGTAATGACTGGTGTGGTAATGGCGTACAGGTTCAACGTCATAGCGCTGGGGCTCCAAATCTAGGCCCAGAAACCTCGGATCAATATGCATTCGGTATGGTTTGGTCGGCAGCAGAAGATCTCACCATTATATTGGATTATTATGATATTCAGATTAATGATCAGGTTCAGTTCTTAGCTGCACAGGACATTGTCGATCTTGAAGCCGCCGGTCTTTTAAATACGTTTGATACTTCAAGAATTTACATCGTACGTGATGCTAATAACTTGATTACCGATGTCCATACTGGCGCTATTAATCAGGTAGGTACTTCAACCAATGGTATTGACCTTGAGATTGATTATTCTATTCCTACTGACAGCATGGGTATGTTCTCCCTTGGTTTGCAATACAGCCATGTGCTTGAATTTGAAACTCAGGATACACCGTTGGCGGATCGTTATGATGAGGTGGGCACCTATACCACTCCTGATTTCCGTTATATCGCCAGTGTTGGATGGCAGAAGGATAATATGAATGCCAAACTAACCTATCGTTATATTACGGATTACAGTGATTTGTCAGCCGTTGATGTTTTGGCTGGTACCACAAGTCCAGAAGGTGGAGTTCATGACTGGGGTATTATTGATCTAGTATTCAACTATGACTTTGACGAGATGGGACGTTTAGGACTGGGGGTTCGTAATTTAACCGACGAAATGCCAGAGTTAAACCGAACATTAGATCCAAGAAATGGTTTTGATACAGCGAATCATGATGTACTGGGTCGTGTTGTGACCTTAAGTTACACCTACGATCTGTAAGTTTATGATGTTACTTACTTCATAGTAAACTTGCTTTAAGCCAATAAAAACCGGTCTTGTTATCAAGGCCGGTTTTTTTTGCCCTATTGATTGATGAATTAAATTCACAGGAATACTTAATGTATGCCTGATGTTAGAATATTAATATTGAGTAATACAACTGATTGAAGCCAAGTGAAAAAATATAGTCATCATTCCTATATAATTATAGTCCTGATATTCATTCAGGTAGTCTTTTACTCGCCCAAAATACTTGCTCAACAGATAGTCTTTTATGGCGGACTTCCTGATGCCTATAGCACCAAAGCCCTTGAGCTCGCTTTAAGTCATACTACAGACAAGAATTATCAGGTAACGACCTTTTCTAAAGATCTACCTAAACCTCGCGCCTTTGACAGAATGAATATGCAACAGGGTATTGATGTCATCTATGGCGGTTCAACCATTGAACGTGAGGCAAATTATTTGCCTGTTAATTTTCCGCTATTGCGTGGCCTGAATGGTTGGCGAGTACCACTGGTTCACAATGATAATAAACAGCTATTCAGAAAAGTTAATACCCTAAACCAACTGCGCGGTTTTACAGCGGGTCAATTCCATAATTGGAGTGATACTCTGATATTGGAGAGCAACCAACTGAATGTTGTTAAAGCGAGCGATTATGCTGCACTCTATAGCATGCTAGATAAAAAACGCTTCGAATATTTCCCTCGTTCAGTTTTGGAAGTTGATAGTGATTACATGGAATACAAACACCTCAATATTACAATCAATACAGAAATACTCATTCATTATCCTACGGCTTACTATTTTTACCTGAGGAAAGGTAACGACTCCCTTGCAGCAGATATCGAGCGAGGTCTGCAACTTTCGTTTGCAGATGGCAGTCTTACTCAACTCTTTATGGATTATTATGGCGATGTTATTAATAAATATAGCACCACTAACGCCAAAGTTTTTCGACTGGAAAATAAATACTTATCGGAAGGTACGCCACTCGATCAAAAAGATTTATGGATCGATTTGGAAATTAATCAATAATTGCAGGCTACTATAGTTTAGGCGGATCTGTCTCTATACATATCCAGTCGATAATTAGCTGGCTGGGCTTGTTAGAAAAGATTGACCGAGTGCATGTATCAGCATACCTTCACAAAGGCTGGCTTGGCCTATTTCCATTTCCTCACAATCCAAGGTCTGCATGATCGCTAAGCTGATGGCAAGACCTGCGGGAAGAATTTTTTTGCGGTTACTATCGAGGCATTTGAAATTCAATTGTTCTGAATGACCTACTAAAATGAGGCGTTTTTTAAGGTCTTGCAATTGCGATCGTAGCAATCGATTCTCAGATCCATGATAGAGTTGAGCACAGATCTCTGCGATTGACTGTAATGTACCTGATGTACCAATGATCCAGTTGAGCTCATATTTGTTGATGGAAGAGAGCATAGGTTCCATGCTCAATCGACCAGAAGTAATTGCGGCTTGCATATTTTCATTAAAAATTTTACCGTCAGAAAAAAACCGCCGCTGATAGTTAACACAACCCATCTGAGCAGAGTTTTTATAGTCAGTTGTTATTGTATGTTTCGTTTGTTGCATTGAACCGATTGCAAATTCAGTACTGCCACCGCCAATGTCGATCACTAAGCCAGTGCCATCATAATTTAGTTCATCAGTAACGGCTTCAAAAATGAGTTCGGCTTCTTTATCACCACTAATGATATTAATGGACTGCATTAGAATCGCTTCAGCCTCAGTGATGAACTGAGCTCCATTTTTTGCCAGTCTAAGGGTGTTGGTTGCGGCCGTATAAACTTTGCTTACATTGTGTTCATTTAAATGCTTAATGAAGCTTGTAACTGTTGTAAGCCCTCTTTGAATGGCCCGATTTGAGAGGTAATTGTCGGCGTCTAATCCTGCCCCGAGTTGCACCTTGTCCTTATAGCGCTGAATTGGAACAAGGCCCTTGTCTGTTTTTTCTACTATCAGTAGATGAAAACTATTAGAGCCTATATCCAACGCCGCCACGTTCATGGTTTAACCTCTGCGGCGTGGTTTCTTGTTGTAGTTGCCGTGCGGCTTTGTGCGGGCAAGACGTTTACGCGGTTTAAGGTCATGCGCGACTATGGATTCGTCGACATCATTAAGGGGTAAGGTATGGCCTATGTATGCTTCTATGGCGGGTAAATTGAAGGCATTGTCCTCACAGGCAAAACTAATTGCCATGCCGTCAGCCCCTGCGCGACCCGTACGGCCTATGCGATGCACATAATCTTCCTTATCATCGGGTAGATCATAATTAAAAACATGGGTTACGTCATGTATGTGTAATCCCCGTGCAGCGACGTCAGTTGCTATTAATGCAGCTATATTGCCTTTACCGAGTTCATCCAGCAGGCGTAAGCGTTTATTTTGAGGAATATCTCCAGTCAGCACACCGGCTTCAAATCCGTTGCTGGCAAGATATCCCCAAACACGTTCCGCTTCTCGTTTGGTGTTGGTAAAAATAATGCAACGTTCCGGATCAATTTTGCGCATTAAGCCAATTAACAGCGGTATTTTTTCACTATTGCTAGGGTAATACAGTTGTTCAGCAATCGATTTGACGCTGATTTGTTCAGGTTCTATCTTGACCTGTTCCGGACTATTCATGTGGTCATATGCCAGTTCCATAACCCGGTGAGAGAGGGTTGCTGAAAATAGCATATTCAGTCGGTCATCACCCTTTGGCATACGGTTAAATAAGAATCTAATATCCTTGATAAAGCCGAGATCAAACATTCGGTCTGCTTCATCAAGTACTACCGAGTCGATAGCATCCAGACTAAAGGCGCCCTGCTTGAAATAATCAATGATTCGACCGGTTGTACCAATTAAGACATCAACGCCGTTTTCTAGGTATTCTTTTTGTGATTGATAGCCCGTGCCACCAAATACTAAGCCTAGGCGGAAATTTGTATACTTATTGAGTAGTTGAGCCTCTTTGTGAATCTGAACGGCCAACTCACGAGTGGGCGCTAAAATTAATGATCTTGGCTCATTCGGATATCGGCCTTCAATGGGCTCTACCGTTAATAGATCATTGAAAACGCCGATTAAAAAGGCTAATGTTTTGCCGGTACCAGTCTGAGCTTGGCCTGCTACATCCTGTCCTTGTAATAACAGGGGTAGTGATTTGGCTTGGATTGGCGTACAGTACTCGAATCCTGATTCTGAGATAGACTTGAAAACTTCAGGTTCTATCCCCAGATCGGAAAAGCGTATATCAGTTAAGTGTTTTGATTTCATCGGAGCAGTTTAACACGCTTTACAGATTGCATTGCAGTGAACTTTGGTTTTGCATAGAATAACTGCTAACAGTTTAATGAATATTAATTATTTGTAGGAGAAAACAACCAATGAGCGATCAGATTGTTCATATTAGTGATGACAGTTTTGAACAAGATGTGCTGCAAGCAGACATGCCTGTTCTAGTAGACTACTGGGCAGAATGGTGTGGCCCTTGTAAAATGATTGCCCCAATTCTTGATGAGATTGCAACAGATTATCAAGGAAGATTGAAGGTAACGAAGCTGAATATTGATGATAATAATCAGACTGCACCCCAGTACGGTATTCGTGGAATTCCTACTTTGATGATCTTTAAAAATGGTTCTGCAGCAGCAACCAAGGTTGGAGCCTTGTCAAAAACTCAACTAATTGAGTTCATTGACGCAAACATCTAATTTTACTCTGACTTACAGTCGCAGACCGTGACTGTAAGTCTTTGTCAGGTTGCACTGTGTGATATTTCGTTATTCCCTGAAGTATCATGCTTTTATACTGGACTCCCTTTAGAATAGGTGATACATTCAGTCCCACAAGCAAGTGCTTAACTCCTGTTGGGCCAACGTTTTAAACTAACCAAATTCACTTTATTTCTCAATCTTCCAATATATCTAACATATATCTAGTTCCAGGAACTAAACCTAAATGACTTCAAATACTAAAAAAATCATCATGAACTTAACAGAACTTAAACAGAAATCAGCATCAGACTTAGTCTCACTTGCTGAAAGCATGGGCATTGAAAATATGGCTCGTGCACGTAAGCAAGACATCATTTTCTCTATTTTAAAGAGCCACGCCAAGGGCGGAGAAGATATTTTTGGTGGCGGCGTATTAGAAATCTTACCGGATGGTTTTGGTTTCTTACGTTCTGCAGACGCATCTTACCTTGCTGGTCCTGATGATATTTACGTTAGTCCAAGCCAAATTAGACGCTTTAACCTAAGAACGGGTGATACTGTGACTGGAAAAATTCGTCCACCAAAAGACGGTGAGCGATATTTTGCTTTGTTACGTGTCCAAGACATTAATTTTGATTCGCCAGAAAATTCTCGCAACAAAGTACTGTTCGAGAACTTAACGCCATTACACCCCAATGAACGTTTTACTTTAGAGCGTGGTAATGGTTCAACGGAAGATATTTCTGGTCGAGTGGTGGATTTATGTTCACCGATAGGTAAAGGCCAACGTGGCTTAATCGTTTCACCGCCTAAGGCAGGTAAAACAGTTATCTTGCAGAACATTGCTCAGTCTATTACCTATAATCACCCAGAATGTGAATTGATTGTATTGTTGATTGATGAGCGTCCTGAGGAAGTAACTGAGATGCAACGTACGGTTCGTGGTGAGGTTGTTGCATCAACCTTCGATGAACCTGCCAGTCGTCACGTTCAGGTTGCTGAAATGGTGATTGAAAAAGCCAAGCGCCTCGCTGAGCACAAAAAAGATGTCGTCATTCTTCTTGATTCGATTACTCGATTGGCACGCGCCTATAACACAGTTATCCCATCGTCAGGCAAGGTATTGACGGGTGGTGTTGATGCCAACGCACTACACAAGCCCAAAAGATTCTTTGGTGCCGCTAGAAATATTGAAGAAGGTGGTAGCTTAACCATTATTGCAACGGCATTGATTGATACGGGTTCGAAAATGGACGAGGTTATCTTCGAGGAATTTAAAGGTACGGGTAACCAAGAATTACGACTGGATCGTAAGATTGCTGAAAAGCGCGTTTATCCTGCGATTAATTTCAACATGTCCGGTACACGTCGTGAAGATTTACTGACCTCTGAAGAAGAAATTCAAAAGATGTGGATTCTACGTAAAATTCTTCACCCAATGAATGAAATTGATGCCATGGAGTTTCTCATTGATAAGCTGTCTTTGACTAAGACCAATGCAGAGTTCTTTGATTCGATGAAGCGTAAATAAGCATCATTTAAATCATTATGGAATACCAAGATCTCAGAGATTTTCTTAACTACCTAGAGTCAAAAGGCCAGTTAAAACGTATTTCTCAAGAGATTGATCCCAATCTTGAAATGAGTGAAATTTCTGATCGCACACTCAAGAAGGCAGGGCCGGCATTATTATTTGAAAACCCTAAAGGTTCTGATATACCCGTGCTTTGTAATTTATTTGGCACCCCTGAGCGGGTCGCGATGGGTATGGGACAATCCTCGGTTGCTGCACTGTCAGAAGTTGGAAAATTACTCGCCTATTTAAAAGAACCTGAACCGCCGAAAGGCATGAAGGATGCGTGGCAGAAACTACCGATATTTAAGAAAGTGTTAACCATGAGCCCTAAGGTGGTCTCAAAGGCTCCCTGTCAGGAAAAAGTATTTGAAGGCGATCAGGTTGATCTAAGCCAGTTACCCATACAAACCTGCTGGCCCGGTGATGCTGCCCCACTAATTACCTGGGGTCTGGTCACTACTAAGGGGCCCAAGCAAGATCGTCAAAACCTCGGCATTTATCGACAGCAGTTAATCGCTAAGAATCGCTTGATAATGCGTTGGTTATCTCACCGTGGTGGTGCATTGGATTTCCAAGATTGGCAACAAAAACACCCGGGCGAGGATTTTCCTATTTCTGTTGCCCTAGGCGCTGACCCTGCAACTATCTTGGCTGCAGTGACTCCAATTCCAGATACGATTTCTGAGTATGCCTTTGCAGGATTACTGCGCGGTAATAAAACCAAACTCGTCAAATGTCAGTCCAATGATTTAATGGTACCGGCTTCGGCAGAAATAATTCTAGAAGGTGTTCTTAAGTGTGATGATATGGCTCAAGAGGGTCCTTATGGTGACCATACAGGTTATTACAATGAAGTAGAATCCTTCCCTGTATTTACTGTCAATCGTATCACCATGAGAAACAAGCCAATTTACCACAGTACGTATACTGGCAAACCACCGGATGAGCCAGCCGTTCTCGGGGAAGCATTAAACGAAGTTTTTGTGCCTATATTGCAAAAGCAGTATCCAGAGATTCAAGATTTTTATTTGCCGCCTGAAGGCTGCTCTTATCGCATGGCCATTGTAACGATTAAGAAACAGTATGCTGGTCATGCACGTCGTGTGATGATGGGTGTCTGGTCATTCTTGCGTCAGTTTATGTATACCAAGTTTGTGATTATTACTGATGATGATATTGATGCACGAAATTGGAAGGAAGTTGTTTGGGCAATGACGACTCGAGTTGATCCTGCTCGTGATGTCATGATGGTTGAGAATACACCCATCGATTATTTGGATTTTGCTTCACCCGTATCAGGCCTTGGTTCAAAGATGGGTATTGATGCGACCAATAAATGGCCGGGTGAAACCAATCGTGAATGGGGCGAGCCCATTGAGCATGACCCAGACGTTGTTGATCGGATTGATTCACTGTGGGATGAGTTAGGAATATTCGAGGCTGGTGACGCGTGAATACCTTTCAAGAATATCAATGTCAAACGACCAGTGCAGATGAACAGGGCGGGACCTTAGTGGTCCGGTTGAGTTCCGACCGAGCCTTCGATTATAAGGCAGGACAGTATTTATGGCTGGAGGTTTGCGCTGATGATTTTAGACCTTTTTCTATTGCTTCTAACCCAAGTCAACACGATTTTTTAGAACTTCACATTAGGATTCTAGCCGACAACCCTAACTCGTTATTATTGCGTGAGCGTTTATTGGATAGCAATCCTATTCGGGCTCGTTTGGCTTCTGGTCGATGTACTCTTGAGCGCATTGAACAAAAACGTCCTATCTTGTTTGTTGCTGGCGGAACAGGCTATGCACCCTGTCATGCCATGATTCAGGAGTTGATCAGTCAAGACAGAATGCCAGAGACGCACTTGTTTTGGGGCGCAGCCAATAAAGAAGAGCTTTATTTGGAACAAATGCCAGTCAACTGGTCAAAAGATGTTGCTGAGTTTAGCTTTACACCCGTGGTACAGAATAAAACAGAGCCGTATGAATCTGGACTGGTTCATGAGGTTGTACTGCGGAAAATCAAAAATCTTCAAAACTATGACATCTATTTAGCCGGCTCAAAGCCAATGGTCGATGCGGTACTTGATAGCCTTGTGGCTGCTGGTGCCATTGCTACTCAGGTATTTTCCGATATGCTCGATCTAGAAGAGCAATAACACTAGCTTTTCCTACCTATCAAATAATCTAACGATAACTTACCAGCGCCTTCTTTAAGCAGATAAACCAGAAGTGCGGCCCATAATATATGCGTTGGCCATGCTTCAGGGAATACCAAGAATTGAATTACTGAAGTCATTACCAAAAGCCCTAAGGCGCTAAAGCGTGTGAATAGGCCAAAAATTAAAAATAGTGACAAGAAGAACTCACCAAAGGTGGCCATATAGGCTGCGATTTCGGCAGGAATTAACGGAATGCCATATTCATATTCGAACAGCATGGTAGTGCTGGAGTTAAGATTATAAAACTGCCAAGACTGTCCTAAAAGATCACCGCCTGAAATTTTAGTTTGAGCTGAACGCCAAAACACCATGGCTACGGCAATTCGTGCCAAGAGCAAACTTAGCCCTTCAGGTATATTTCGAGCCGGTAATAAGAGCGTGTTTACTTTATTAAATAAAGAAATAATCATGGCATCCTCAGTCGGTGCTTTGTTGTGTAAATAGTTGTGTGAATAGGGGGCGTTGTAATAGAAATCCGAGCAGATCATAAATTTCATCATCGGCTAATTCTTCTGGTGAATTTTTTACCGCCTGATTCCAGGCGTCTTCGATACAGAGCCCTAGCATAAGTGCTTGGCAAAAGTAAAAACAGCTGGCAGTTAATTGCATAGGAACCACTTGGTATTGTTCTCGATAAAGAAGTAAATAAGTTTGATTTGCAATGGATAAGTCAATGCGCTCAACCTCATCTTTTAGATTTTCTGTCCAGATCTCGAGTGCGGGTTGATCGGTATTAAAGAGAAACACATTAGGATGCTTTTTGAAAATTACCTGTGGCAATTTATCTTGTTCTAGATTAAATAAATCGGACATTGTAATTGCTGTTGCATCAGAGCCATGAAAGCACTGGATGTATAAGTATTCAATGCGAGCAACATCAGCTAAAAACGGTAGTGTTTGGCAACTTGGATGGTCCGCCAAAAAGTCAGCAAAATCTGCAGCATAATTTAATAATGATGCTTCGGATGGTAATGATTTACGAACATACTCAATAGCCAGAGCATTAAACAGATCGGCACCGATTAGGCGTAAAACCACAGGATAAGAATCACTAATAGCCTGTGATAGTGAGTGAATCACATTATTGCGATATACCGACATACGCTGAGCACTTTCAAGTTTATGATCTGAACCATGAGAATGTAGTTGGGCAAGAAAACTTGGGTCATCCTGTTCGAGGAGTTGAGCAATAAATTTATGTTGATATTCTGCAGTGCTAAACATAACTAGTGTTCCACAACTGGGTCGACGATATGTTGATTTAAAAGCTTATCCGCTTTGTGTGCTTCATTAGCCAAGACATCCCATTCGGGAATATTATTATCCCATTCTATTAATGTCGGTCTAACTCCGATTATTTCGATGCAGTCCTGATAGAGCTGCCATACGGAATCACAGACATTGGAACCATGATCGTCTATCAATAGTGAGCCAAAATCATGTTGTTCGGTACTATGACCTGCAAGATGGAGTTCAGCAATTAAATTATCTGGCAGTGCCTTTAAATAAGTCAGAGCATCAAATTTGTGATTAATTGAGCTAACATACAGATTATTAATATCCAGCAGTATTCTAGCACCGGATTTTGAACAAACTTCAGACATGAAATCCCATTCCATATAGTCATTATTTTGTAGTAAAAAATAACTGGAAGGATTTTCTATAAGAATTTGGGTATTTAAAAAGTCTTGCGCCTGATTAATGTTGCGAATGAATATATTCATCGCTTCCTTGGTATACGGGATTGGAAGTAAATCATTACTATAATTAAGTTGATAACGACTCCAGGATAAATGTTCAGAAAACTGAGCCGGTTGATAGCGATCGAGCAATTTTTTGAGATTTGTTAGATGGCCTTTATCAAGGCCGTCAGCTGAACCAAGTGACAAACCTATGCCATGCATAGAGAGTGGATAATCATGTCGTATTTGATCCAGTTGATGATGATTTAAGCCACCTTCAGAAAAATAATTTTCTGGATGTACTTCAAACCAGGCGACACGTGATCTGGAATTAACCAAATCATCATAATGTTGAGGTTTAAACCCAACCCCTGCTTTTGCAGGGATTGGATTAACATGATAAGTCATCTGACCTTACATAGCCTTCTTGGGAGTTAAGCTACCACCAACTAATTTATCGCAAGTACCTTTTGCGACATACATCCAAGCATCACCCTGTGCATCTTTGGTTGAAGAACCTGCACATGAAGTTCCTGGACCAGCTTTACAGTCATTCTTACCCGCTTTAGCTACACCGTAACAACGTTCCATGCTTTTATCGCCAGCTAGTGCAACTGAAGAAGTAGAAGCCGCCATAGTTAATGCAGTTGCAACTGCACTACCGATTAATAGTTTTTTATTTAATTTCATAATAGTTCCTATCTGTTAGTTGGGTTAGTCAGTGCGGCATATTGAACACATTTATTATTAATAATAATTGCTGCACTTATATAATAGAGATACAAAGTGGGAAGATGTTACAGTTGCCACAAAAATAATTCGCAAAAAAAAAGCGCCCCATAAGGAGCGCTTAAGAAATACACATTGAGTAGCGTATTTATGCGGTGATATTAAGAACCAAGATCGATATTAAGATTCTTAACTTTATCTAACTTTTTAATTTTATCTAATTTTTTGATATTGATATTACCGTTGCTGTCTTTTTGAATAATATCCATTTTTTCAAGTCCAGAGCTGACCAACTGATCTTCAATGGAATCTAACTCGGTAATAATGACACAGAGCTCATCTGCTCGAGCTTCTAATGCTTCTACTCTAGGCTCTACTAAGGCTTCAATATCATGCTCTATTTGACTGGCACGATGCTCCATATCATTAATGCCATCGTCATCACCCGACATCGCTGCAGCGAGGACCTTAGCCATAAGTCTTGGTGTTAAATCTTCTACTGTTTCCTCGACGAAGCTTTCAATTTTGTTTTCAAACTCATCATCGAAGGCTTTTTCTAAGCGTTTAGAATCAAAGTTATTCGGGTCGAGTCGCGCTGTCATACTGTCAGCAAGTTCTTGAAGCTTATAGGTGAAATTTAAATAATCAGGATCATCATTACCGAGCAGTGTGCCCAGGGCTAATGAGGCCGCATCAATACCTAATGCAACGCCATCAATTGCGATGCCGGTTATTTCGGGAATTAATACACGGACATTATCTGCGTATGAATCGACCAGTTTTTGCTGTTCCAAGCTGAGGCTTTGGACTTGATCATTAAAAAATAGTTTATTGTCAGCATTGATATAGACTTTATTGTAGTCGCCATTTGAAATGGTAATGGCACTATCAATAACGCTTAGGTCGTGATCAAAGTTAAAGTTACAGGCATCATCTTCTGAGGCTGCGATGGGACTCATCAAAGCTAGGGCTGCAGCTGATGCTAATAGTGTCTTTTTCATTATAATTCCTCTTATTGAGTGTATCCCATCAATTCAATGGGCTAAGTTAACCTACGCTTGATGATTACCATCCCTCTCTCAGGGTTCTCAGCAAGCGCAGGTTGTAGTATTTAGAGATAGCAAGTTTCATTCCAACATGAAATTGTCATATAAAACAACAGCATAAGAATTCACATTGTGATTCTCACTATCTATAGTAGGTGAGAATCATCAAAAATTAGCGAAATTGTCACAAGCTAATTAAGGTTCTAATATAATAAGACGGGGTGGTGACAAAAAAAGTTTGGATAAAGCATAAAAAGGGCCAGTTAACTGGCCCTTGTTTGATTATTTAAAGTCTTGCTCGGGGAAGTTATTCCATAAATCGAATAATGTTTGTTCTGATTTGTAGCTGTCCTGACCTATTTCATATTTATAATTAATTAGTAGGTAGGGGACACCATTCACTTGATATTGGCGACTTAGGAAATTTGCTTTTCGAATCTTAGATTCAACATTAAAGTTATTAACGGAGGCCTTCTTGAAGTCTTCCTGTGAAATGCCCAGTTCAGCAAATAGCTTGGCCAGATCGTTATCATTTCTTGGTGGGCGTTTATCTATATGGATGCGTTTGAACATTGCATCACCAAATGTATCAACAATGTTTAGCTCTTCAGCAATGTAATGTGCACGTGAGGCAATTTCATATAATTTGTTGCCAGCAAAGGCGACCGGGATTTTTATTAATTTAACATTATCGGGCTTTTGCTTTTGCCACTTTTTAACAGTTCCTTCAAGTCGATAACAATGTGGGCACATGTATGAGAAAAACTCAACTAATACAGGTTCCTTAGCTCGGTTGCTGTTTGGAAACTTTGTAATGTAATGCTTGCCTTCGATAAAGTTTGTGGCTGGAGCCGCCAATGGCGAAGGTCTACTCGCAGTCTGAGTTTGTTGCTCAGCAGCAGTTACTGTTCCTGCAGATGCTTGGTTAGCCTCTACGATGGTTTGAACTTCTGCTTGTTGTGCGCTATTGGCATTTTGCTGACTGTCTTTTGATGGCGCTGAGGCAAAAACATAACCCACAAAGATGGCTACAGTAATGGCACCAAAGGTAAAGAAAGTTTTAGCTGATTTTTGAGACATATTGATATAATTCCTAAATTGTAACGAACCTAAATCCAGCCCGTATAATAGAGCCTATAGTATAATTTTTCACCTTTATAGCAAAAATTGTTATAAATCATGACAAATTAATTGTTACCAGATTGTTCAGATAATGGCAGTTTTTGCCAGCGTTCACCCCAGCCGGCAGAAGATTCGGAGAGCAGATTGCCACTGCTATCGAATCCAACGGCATATATAATAGCGCCAGTGGGTTTATTTTTAACTCGAGTGCTGACCCTAATAAGTTGTTCTAACTTACCTGATTGTGTTTGCCATAGTGCCAATTGACGACTTGGTGCACCAGTGAGCAAGTACTGATTATCGGGTGAAAATCGTGCGCTACTGAGCACGTACTGGCGCTCCTGAAGATCAAGGCTAGCGACTTTATTTCCATCGATCAGATTCCAGATGTTTGCATCGGCCTTATTACCTGAACTAAAGGCATAGCTTGCATCTCTACTGAGTGAGACTAAGATTACCCGAGAATTATGCAACCATTCATCAATGGGCTGACCAGTTTTCGAATCCCAAAAGATGGCTTTAAAATCATTGCCGCCAGAGAGTACATAACGTCCGTTCGGAGAAATATCTATGCTATTGATTGCTTCTGAATGGCCAAGAAATTCGAGTCTACGTCCGGTTTTCAGGTTTAGATGGATCACCCGACCGTCACCCAACCCCATGACTAGATAACGACCAGTATTTGAAATTTTCAGATCTCTTAAGTCACTGTCGGGTATTTTATAAAAACCTAGGCTTTTACCGGTTTTGGTATCCCAGAGTGAGATATTTGTTGCTGTTGCGGTGACAGCATAGTTTCCACTCGCAGCGATATCAACGGCAATAATTTCATCGCCATCTTGATTGCCGTGGCTCCAGCTATAAACTAAAACATCGTTGTTTAGATCCCAGTAACCTGCACCGTGATTTACACTGGCGACGAGCGCATAATTACCTGCATCAGCAATATCCGCATCATAGGTCGCAATGGCAGTATGTCTGGATTGATTAATGGGTATATCTGATGCTTCACAGGCAAATAACAGAGGCACGCTGATAAAAAGTAACCAGGTTTTGAGTTGAACTAAAAAGCGCTGCAGATTTGATTCCATACATGCATTATAAACAAAACATGCTAATGAACAACGTCGATTAAGAGAGGGAACTCAATATTTAGCAAATTTTGTTAATTATTGCTTGTATTTTCAGCGCAGATTGACAATAGTTCACAGCTCAGTCAATTGACTGCCATGAGACGACTACAGGAAGAATTATGTATAAGAATATTATTTTATTGGCTGCTGCTACCTTGGTATTAAGTGCTTGTAGCCAGGAATCACCAAAGCCAGAACAACAGGCAGCAAAAACTGATGCTGTTAAGACCGAACCCGCTGCTAAGATGGAGCCAACTGCTGCAACTCCTGCAACAGATATGACCGAAGCACAAAAAAGAGACTATGCCTTGGGCGCTAACAGCGCAGGTTTTTTAGTGCGCAGTTTTCTGGAATTTGAAAGTTGGGGCATGAGCGTTGATAAAGCACTTGTCTTGAAGGGCTTCAAAGACACAATGGAAGATAAGTCAGAGTTAAGCCCGCAAGAGATGCAAACTGTTTTGATGGCACTTCAAAAAGAAATCAAAGATAAGATTGCCCAGGTTGAGGCTGAACAATTAGCAACAGCGACTGCTGCTAACAAGGTCTTTATGGATGCATATGCAGCCAAAGAGGGTGTAAAAACTACAGAATCAGGTTTAATGTACAGAATGGTTACAGAAGGTTCTGGTAAGTTAGCCGTTGCTGGAGATATTGTACGTGTTCACTATAAGGGTACTCTAGTAGATGGATCTGAATTTGATAGTTCATATAAACGTGGCCAACCAATCGATTTTTCAGTAGAACGTGTTATTCCTGGTTGGGCTGAAGGCGTTAAATTAGTCAAAGAGGGTGGCAAAATTGAGTTAGTGATGGGGCCAGAACTGGCTTACGGTGCTCAAGCATCAGAAACCATACCAGCACATTCTGCATTATACTTTGAAGTTGAATTAGTTAAGATTAATCCAGAACCTGCTCCTGCTCCGACTGAAGAAGCAAAGCAGTAAAAAACCTAAAGGCATGGGCGATATGCCTGTGCCACTATTCTTTTAAACTCGTCAGTTGCTCTAATTTACTTATCAGAGAAAGTATATTGGCGAGTCTTTTGAAAGAATGGAATTAATGAGCCACAGAAGATGGCAATGAAAAAGATTAGCATCCAGGCTGGCATAGATAAACCAATAAAGCGCCAGCTAACTTCGGCACATTCTCCTGAACCTTGCACCAGTTGAGATAGAACCTCTGTAAAAGGGAGTGTCTCAAGCATATGCTCTAGCCCGGGTCCACAATTAGGAACTTCGTCTGCAGGCAAGGATTGTAAATATAGATGGTGAATTGATGTGGCGATGCCTACAGCTGAAATAAGGCTGACAATGGAATGGTAAAATTTCTGAATCATTCCGGTCGGTTTATGTAAGGCAGCTATTAGCGCAACAACGCCAATAGATATCACCAACATTCTAGAAACCATGCATAATGGACAGGGCATTAGTCCCATATAGTATTCAAAATAATAGGCGGCGGCCATCAATTCATGGCAGATAAAAAACAGTAAAAAGTACGTGGGCCGATTGAAAGGAATCATAGTCATTTAGCCAAAAATAAAAAGCCTCAACATCTGAGGCGTAAGTGTTTATTGCAAGGTTCGGTGTAATCCGAACTTCTTCGTTTTTACTAGCGCAGGGACTTTATAGCAGAGCAAGTAGCTTGTTGCAACCTTAGCTTTTCTTCCCAAAGGCCGCAGATAGGGCATCTGCCATGGCAGAATTTTCAGGAGCTCGGCGAGTTGTTGCTTTCTTAGGTCTTACATTTGAGCTTTTGTGCTTGGGTTTTCTGGTTGCAGTTTGAGGTGGTTTTTGAGAAAGAGAAAACTGTTTTTTCTCAAGGTTCACATCAATTATCCGTAATTCAATCAAATCACCGACATTGAGTTGTTGATTGGGTAAAACTTTACTCTGATGCAGTAAACCATTTTCCATCAGGCCGATGTCGACAAAAAAACCAAACTGGGTTTTGGTTAAAATACGCGCGGTGATCTTTGTGCCTGGTTTAATATCTGCCAATTCGAGTGCCGGATGAGTGATTAGTTGATCCGGCTTAACTTCACGCTGCTGCGCTGATTTAAATAAAGTTAGCCAGTGTTTTGATAACTGTTGCTGCAATTGGCATTGGTTAATGGCAGTAGCAAGCGGATCTTTGAGCAGACATTTCAGTTTTTCTACTGGCAGTTGTTCTGTTGGCAACAGGAAACGTTTCGCTATGGTTTCAGCTCGGCGATACAAAGGATCGACATCCGCACTATCTGTTGCTGGGCTGAAGTAAGATAAACCATCTGAGCTCATATGAAATACATCAAATTGCTTTTCTTGTTGCGCAAGCCAAGTTTTTAAGAACTGTCGGGTTTCCCTGTAGCCCTCACCCTCGGCGAGCACAAGGTTCGAGACACGATTAGCCTGTACACAATTATCTAGTTTGCGTAAACACTGTGTCCATTGATTTTGCGGTTCATGGGGAAATAGAATTGAACGTGAAATAATATCGCCATCAATATTAACCACAACTAGCTTTAGGCCAGAGCGAGCGCCTGGATCAATTACAATAAAATTTCCGTCCAGTTTTGGCGTTGTGATGGCAAATAGATTTAATTGCGGTTTGAGTTGTTCGATGATTTTAAGCTCAGCACCAAGTTTTGCGCTGTTGAGTAATTTTCGTTTAACGATTTTCTCTATCATTGGCCATTGAGATTTCAAATCGCCAGAGGCACTTAATTCGGGGTCTTTTATCTGACTAAAACTATCATCCCATAGCAGTTCCAAGGCAATAAAGCCTTCATTGCGTGCTTTTATGAGTGCCAGTATTTGTTGGCTGTTGAAGCGATCAATGGTTTGAGGTTTGTTGAGTTCAAGCCAAGTTGGTAGTTTATTGCTAGTTAGATTGGTGCAACTTAAGGGCGCTCGCTGTCTGATAAAATCGACAGTTTCATCTGTTAACGAACGTACATTTGGCGGTTTAGATAACGAGTTCATGACCTATCTTGAAATGTCCTGAAACTATTTTGCCCTATGATATAGCATCGACTAGGGATTACAATTACCTTACACTAGACTTTATTGGAATACTTTACCCTTGGTGAAAGAATAATTTTATGAATCAAGAAACTCAAAAAATATTGGTTGTTGATGACGACTTAAGACTGAGAAGCCTATTAGAACGCTTTTTAAAAGAGCAAGGCTATCAAGTACGCGCTGTTCCTGACGGCCAACAAATGGACAGATATTTAGAGCGTGAAAATTATCACTTGGTTGTCTTGGACTTGATGCTTCCGGGTGAAGATGGATTTGATATTTGTCGTAGACTTAGAGCCTCTGAAAATGATATCCCAATCATTATGCTGACGGCAAAAGGTGATGAAGTCGATAAGATACTTGGTTTGGAGCTTGGTGCAGATGACTATTTGAGCAAACCATTTAGCCCAAGAGAGTTAGCCGCTAGGATCAAGGCAGTATTAAGGCGTCGAACAGTTGAAGTGCCTGGTGCACCTGCAACTGAAGAGGCCGAGATAGAATTTGGTCGCTTTAAGCTCAATTTAGCTACTCGAGAAATGTATGATGGCGAAGAACTGTTGAGTTTAACCAGTGGTGAGTTCGCAGTCTTAAAATCATTAGTTACCAATCCTCGCACACCGCTATCTAGAGATAAACTAATGAACCTTGCCCGTGGTCGGGATTATTCTGCGCTTGAGCGAAGTATCGATGTACAGGTGTCTCGATTACGCAGAATGTTAGAAGAGGATCCAGCAAAACCCCGTTATATTCAAACAGTATGGGGAGTGGGCTACGTTTTTGTACCAGATGGCGATAGCTAGTGAGATTCCCAACCCTAACTAAACTTCGCATTATTCAAATTGCGGATTATTTAACACGCTGGACCGGTTTTATGAATCGCATAAAACTGGTTCCAAGAAAAACCTTCGGGCGAATTGCTCTGATGTTGGCTTTTATTTTAGTGGTCAACCAGGGGGTGTCTTATTTTTGGGTGGCAACCTATGTAATTAAGCCACAAATTGATCAGACCATGTATTTATTGGCGTCAGAAGTTAAGGTAGTACAACAGCAAATCAAGCATTCAGAAAATCCTGAGATTCTTTCCAAAATAGATTCTGATCTTAGAAATGCTGGCGTCCGTTTAATTGATACACGCAAAGGTCAACCCAAGGCATTGCAACAGGCTGCCTACTATTCATCATTATCTAATGCCTTGGTGCGTAGTTTAAATCGTCCCACAGAAGTGCGACTTGAAGAATCTGATGCGCTTTATGCCTGGATAAAAATGCCAGGAACTGACTTTCTTTGGTTACGCGTTCCCTTAGCAGAGACTGATGTTGCATATCCAGCACCGCAGCTGGTATTTCTTGTGGCAATTACCGTGCTTTCATTGCTCGGCGGTTGGTGGGTAGCACAATCAATCAGCCGGCCGCTTAAACGACTAGAGTTTGCGGCGCGGGAGGTTGGACGTGGTGATCGACCGGGTGATTTAAAAGTAGTTGGAACCACCGAGCTAAGAGCTGTGACCGCGACATTCAATCAAATGGCTCGTGATGTTGAACAGCTTGAGGAAGATCGGACATTATTATTGGCGGGTATTTCTCATGATTTGCGAACGCCCATTACCCGGGTTAGATTGGCCTGCGAGTTTTTACCCGATCAAGAAGCAGAGGTTCGTGATGGCATCATTCGTGATACTGAAGACATGGATGAGATTATCGACCAGTTTATTGGTTTTGTACGAGACGGCCGTGATGAACGCTTTCAAATTGCGGACTTAAACGAATTAGTGGGTATTGTGGCTGAACCTCATGACAATACAAAAGTAATTATTACAACGCATTTAAAAGATCTGCCTGAATATCAGTTCAAGCCCTTGGCGATGAAAAGATTACTCGTCAATTTGGTTGAAAATGCCATTCGTTATGGCAGTGATACCATAGATATCCACACCAGCTACACTCGATCGGAAATAATCGTTAGTGTTTGTGATAATGGGCCTGGGATAGACGAATCAAAACTTGAAGAGTTGTTCCAACCATTTAAACGTGGCGATAATTCTCGCAAGGGCAAGGGAACGGGCCTTGGCTTAGCTATTGTAAAGCGTATTGCCAATTTGCATGAAGCCACGGTTAGCTTAATTAATCGCCCAGAAGGTGGATTGGAGGCGAGACTGCAATTGCCGCGAGTGCGCAAAAGAATGACTTAATTTCTAGATTTAAAACGATGTATCTGCCGGCGTTGTTTTTTATCCGGCTTTCTATTTGAAGGGGTCATGCCGGCCTGATTAATGCGACGTATCTCAGACTGTTTCTCTCGCGCAGCAATACTTTCTTCCGTTTCTCTGTAGAGTTGTTGAGCAATACTTGCTGGACCGCGTTTTTCAGCAAGGGCCATCACTTCAATGGTGATTTTTTCTTGGCCACGTGTGATCTGGACATGATCTCCGATACTCAACGGTCGACTCGGCTTACTGCGTTGACCGTTTTGCTGCACTTTTCCACCCTCAATAGCCTGTTTGCAAAGCGAACGGGTTTTAAAGAATCGACCGGCCCATAACCAGATATCGATTCGAATTTTATTTTGAGTGCTTAGAAATTTGCTCAATTCAGTCATAGTCTTTTAAGACCTTAAATACCTATGTACAGTTTAGTACATTTTTGATTATGTTTCCTGTACCAAAACTAGCCGCTGTCCTAGAGCACAGGGTGGCGAATTAAAATATCTACAGCTATAGTTTTTAGTCTCTATTGGTAATTCACATAGTATAGGAACAGGACTGTTTTACTATGGTATTGGGTGTTTTAGCGCTGAATGCTGTCTTGATTGAACATAATAATAAACTCTTGAATATATTTACGAACATTTTTGTGACTGTGTGGTCGAAAATACTACTGTTTTGGACTCTTGCATCTGCTATTCTAGGGGTGTTAATAAAATACCAATGGAAACTAGTATTAATCTATCATGGACTCAGTAAAACAATTACTTAACTCACCCAAAATGGTTAGTTTAACTAACTGGTTATTGTTGTTGTTGGGTATTTGGTTGCTGATCCAATTTGCCTGGTCATTTTGGCCACAAGCAGAGATAAAGATATCAAATAGCTCCGTCCAATCATCAAAACCTCAGGCCACTTTCGATTTAAATAAACTACTGGCTGTGGATTTGTTTGGCAATGCGCAAGTACAGGATGATTCGCCTAAGCAGATTGCCGCACCTGTGACGCGCTTAAAACTCAAATTAAGAGGTGTGTATGCCAGTGAAGATGAGTTTGCCTCAGCCATAGTTGAACACAATAGGAAGCAAGAAGTTTATCGGATCGGAAGTAAGTTACCTGGGGCTACTGGTTTAAAGTTATACCAAATTCACTCGGATCGAATCATTCTGTCGCGTTCGGGAAAATACGAAACCTTATTGATTGAAGATTTTGATGGTAAGACAACTGGCCGCTCTGCTAATGCGCCACTTCGTGTTACGTCTGAACTCACTAAAGACAGTGGCTCACGAAATGTAATAGATAAGCGCGGTGACTTACGGGTCACTGAACAGATGGCTGAATTAAAAGAGAAGCTAAGCGATCCTCAGGCTTTAGCTGAGTTTGTGACTATCTCGCCAGTGATGGATGAAGGTGCATTTAAGGGTTTTAAAGTGTCACCGGGTAAAAATAGAGCATTATTTGGCCGTATCGGCTTAAGAAGAAATGATATTGTCACTGCAGTTAACGGAATTGATCTTAGTGATCCGACCTCTGCTTTTAACCT